>CENK01013876.1_pt1 | contig 14972 bp, 6 predicted proteins | sample 530191 | NCBI WGS metagenome assembly CENK01 (sample SAMEA2619686, study PRJEB7988) | marine metagenome | biome: marine biome (ENVO:00000447); feature: deep chlorophyll maximum layer (ENVO:xxxxxxxx); material: "saline water (ENVO:00002010), including plankton (ENVO:xxxxxxxx)" | depth 60 m | reverse complement strand
AAATTCTTTTACCTAATGGAAAATATATTAAATCTCCTTCACGTGGTCTACCTTCAACAAGTATTTCATCATCAGGCATTGAAACTAAAAATGGTGCAATAAAATCTTCCCATCTTTCTTTTGATATTGTTATGACCAATTCATCTTTTAAACTCATACCAAATTTAGTCATTATATCACCAGCACCTGTATACCCTTCATAGGTATTAACATATGCTTCTAATAAAAAATTATCGTCAAATTTTGACGATTCAACTTCTCTAAAAATATTATCTTTATTAACTATTTTTCTGGGAAGATAAGTAATTTCAACACCATACATCCTCAACTGTTCGTTGATAAGATCCTGAATAAGTCTTTGTTCTCCTGAAGAACCTTTTAGGAAAAATGGATTTAATGCCATAATATTAACCTATCATATCAAGGGGTGGTACCTCGTATTCTGAAGTCATCTTCTCTAGAAGAGTATCTATTTCTCTTTGTCCATCTTCATATATTTCTCTACCATTAAATTCAATTCCACCAGGAAGTCTAACTCCTTTAAATTTAATTAAATTTTGTCCCCATTGCTTCTTCAACAATGCAGTTAAATATTTCTTTAACCATGGATCATTATATACTTGACTATATGCTGTAGGATCTAATGCTCTCCAACATTCTAATACAATATATGAACCAACTTCTTCAGCCTTCCAATCAATATCCAAGTACAATCTATCTTGTCTTTGGTTAAATCTGATCTGTTTATCAGTGGTTAATAAGAAATCAATATCTTCTAGATAAGTCTTAACCATAGCATATTGTAGTAAATCAACTGAATTAAATTGATATAAGTCATTCAAAAATAGTTGATATTTAATACTAAACATCCCAGATGATATTGTACTACTATCAAATTTAAATACTTTTTCTACACCAATTACAGAATCTGGAACAGGTATAAAGTTTGAATTTTCATACCAATTAGAAGTAACAGTTCCTACTCCACTTACATTTGAAGAACTACTTGTAGTAACTATACCAACTCCACTAGTTCCGTTTGCTCTTCCTCTATCAATATCTTCTTGAGTAAGTTGATGTTTAAGATACATTTTCTCAACACCATTATAATGACGTTCGTTGAAAAATTGTATTGCATCATCTATTAAATCATCAGCCTGATCGTCATCAACATTAATTTCTAAAACAGGAGAACCTAACTGCCTATAGCAATAATTTTTAAGTTCTTGTCTAGTTGTTGGTTTTGCCATCAGTAAGAGCCTCCATCTATTAATCCAGCTGTTAATGTTCCATCTACGTAAGCATCTGCTGTAAATGTTGCTATTGCACCAAAGGTAGCAATACCAGCAGTTACAACTAAACCACCAGTAGTAGCTCTAAATCCCCTACCAGCAGTAACTAATCCAACAGAATCAACATTTGTTACATCTTCGTAAGTAACTGTTCCACCAACTGAAAGGTTACCAGTAACTGAAAGACTATCCGTTAAAGCATCAAATGTAAATCCTGCACTATCTCTTAAAGTAGATCCTACTCCCAAGAATGGAACACGAGTCGCTGTTAAAAGAGCATATGTAGATACACCTGTGATATTTAGTGATTGTGCGTTTACGTTATCAAGAACGATATCGTCACTCAAGAATAAGTCACCACCAACAAAAAGATCTCCAGTAACCGTAGCACCAGTGGAGATTGTATTAAATACTTTTGTTGTTCCATGATACAGTTCTGCTGTACCACCATATCCAATTCTTAATGCACCTTCACCAGTATCACTTATATAACTATGAGAACCATCATGATATATTTCTAATGCAGTGGAAGAAGTACCAAATTTTAATTTAGTATTATCATTATATTTAAAAGAACCTTCACTTGCATCAAATGATGCTGTAACTATACCAACACTATGCTTGAAGTGCATGTCTCCAGCAAATGATGATATTCCAGTATTAACATCTAAAGTTGATACTGAAGCGATACCACCGACTACATTTTGTGCTGTAATCGCAGTAAGAGCCTCACCACCAGACGCACTGGAAAGTATTTTTACAGCATTTTGTTGACCAACTCTTACTCTAATATCTGCCATTATTAGCTCCTAGTTACTCCTTCTCTCACTAAGACATTTCCCTCAACAACCCTTTCTACAACACCACCTTTTGTAATAACAATATCATAAACATATCTACCTGCTCTTAAACTAGTAGTAGTTGTAGCAGCTAATTCTAATACAATCTTTCCAGAACTGGGCTCAGGAATACTAGCATTAAAATCTGTTGCTGTAGATGCACCTGCCCATTTTCTCATTTGAGACGCAACGGTATATCCATTCAAATCTAATGCTGAATTGTTATCAACAGATTCTAAATTAAAAGTTTGTTGGAATGTGGATCCTGTATTTACTACAAGATTATTAACATATACTGCAGCCATCTATTTACGAAAAGAATCCCTACTTCCTATTTATAGGAGTACTACTTCTTAGTTAACTTATAGAGTAAACTCTTTATTTCATCTAGTTCACTTCTTAATCTAGATATCTCTTCTTTTTGAGAGTCAACAGCATGTATTTTAATTAATCTAGATTTATATTCTGCATCATTGCAGTTTATAATTGCACCAGTGGTTTCGTCACGGTATAAACCTTTGTAATTTTCAACTCTAACGTATTCCATTATTTAACAGCAATGGTACGAATATCTCTAATCTTAACTGGTTCAGCCTGATTAGTAGAAGACATTACAACCTTAATCACATATCCATCAAATTCACCAAGATTATCTGCTGTAAATTCATATTCCTTATATTCATCATATAGGCTTGGTGTAACCTCTGCATCAGGTAAGCCACTATTAAGTGTCTCATCTATTACCAGATTACCTAAACCATCTCCAGTTGTATCTTTAAGATTATCATAACCAGGGAATAATTCAAATTCTTGTAATATTTCCATAGAATCAGGTCTTTGTAATGAATAAAGAACTCTAAAGTCTGCATCTGATCCTCTATATGCGGTAAGAAGTACCTTTAAGGAATCAGCAGATTTATTAAGTTTAATCAATCTAGAAACATAAATTGCAGCATGAGGATCTTCAGTATGTGTTTTAACCTCTGCATTTTCAGGATAATTTGAAACAGGTTTATCTATCATATTTGTTCCAAGTTGAGAATAAGCAACATTGGTATAGATTATTGGAGACACGTTCTGATTCTTAGTCTCAAGTGTTATTCCTGTAGTAAATGATTTATTTCTTTCAATATTACCCAAATAAGTAGTTTCATTTATTTGAGAACATACTATTCTTGGAGTAGTTAAGTCATTAGGAGTGTTAAGTTGTACAGGTTGGAATCCTTGATCTTGGAATGAAACTTCATTTCCAGAAACACTTGTTCCTGTTACAGTTCTAATAGATGCTTTAGTACTGGTCATAGGTGATGGTGTAACTACATCATAACAAGGAGTTATTGTCTCAAACTGTATATTCATAGTTCCTCTAACAGAATCTCCACCAGCAAAACCATCTTCAATGAATGATAATTCTGGATTAGCAACTGCATCAGTACTTCTATTTTTACCACCACTTGTAGTATCAAATCCAACATAATAATGATTTAATCCAATATCTATTGGAGATATTTGATGAGTAAAGTTATTGATTCTTCTTAAAGAAACACCATTTAACTCATATTTTTCTATTGGTTCACCAGCACTGTATGGAGTTATGGTTGTATTATCTACACCACGAATTATATCATCTAATGATCCATTTCCGACTGATCTGTAACCAACAATTTCATCACCAATTCTTGCATAACCAGTACTTCCAACACCAATAGGTGCTCCTTCAAAAGTAGAGAATCCAACAGTAGATCCAACACTAATAGATGATGCACTCACATCAATATCAAGTGAAAGTAAGGATATTTCGGCATTAGGTGTAATATCAAATACTTTTAATTTATTATTAGTGGCATGCATACCATGATTAAAGTGAGATACTCTGAAATGCTTACCATCATATAGTCCACCATCAAGTGTTAAATCTGAAGCAAGAACAGGGCCACTACCAGTAGAAGCATTTTGTATTACTCCACTTATAGGATCAGCATACCTTAAATCTTCAGTATCTTTAAATGATCCTGTAGCAGATGATCCTTGAATACCTGATAGGTATAATGTATCAAGACCACTATTTTCCTCAATAGTGAAGAAAGCACCAGCACCTACATTTCCAGAAACATCAGCAGTTACAATACCTACAACATCACCAACTTTATAACCTTTTGCTGTACCAGCTGTTGTAAATCCAGTAATTGCTCCATTTGAATCAACAGAATTAATTTTAATCTTAAATCCTTCACCCTGCCCTACAAGATTGTAAGTACTAACGTCAGTAAGAGTATTGTTGTATCCTGTTCCTGCTCTAGCAATAGTTGCATTAGTTACGGAAGCACCAGTACCAACAATGTATCCATGAACAGCATCATTTGAAGATCCTACAACTTTTGTACCAGGTATAAAGGTTGTAAGTCCAGAATGTCCTGAAGCAAGATTAGTAATAGCAATTTTACCAGTCTTGGCTAATGTGGTTATTGGATTACTATCAAGTAATCTTACATAATCATTACTTTCATTTAGAGTTGGATTAGAGAAGTATGCAGTTCCTTGATTAGGTTTAAATTTTGCTTTATATAGTTTCATCTTCATATCTTCCATCTGACTTGGTTCCCAGATAGATCCATTCTGTGACTTATAAAGACTACCTAATGCCCATTGCTGAGTATAGATTATAGTAGATCCACCTACACCATCACCAGTAGCACCACCAGTAACTGTTTCACCCATTCTAGCAATCCAGACTTCATATTGATCAGTAGTTGTTGCAAGAAGAACTATTGCATATTCCTTTCCTGCTTCCACATAAACTGGTTCTCTAAATTTAACATTAGTTGCAACTGAACCATCGTCAGAAGTTGTTATATCATCAGGATAAACTACTTCACCAAGATTAAGATTGGTTAGAGTTGGTGTTCCTAACTCTACAGTTCTTACCTGAACAACAACAGGATTATTTTGTCCTGTTGGAGGTTTCTTTGCAAAGAATAAATCGACAGAAGTTAAAAATGCTCCATGCTGATCATCATCTAAGTTTATATTTTGACTCTGTATTGAAGAGGAATCAGGTGCTTGTATCCTCGTTGCAACAGCAAATGACTGAGCAAGAGGGTCAGATCTATGGCCCTGATACGTTCTTGTAATAGTAGTAACCTTAGTTGTAGTCGTTGTATGGATATCTTGATATTGTATTTCACGGAATGTACCCATAGATCGGAAATTAATTGATGCTGAGGAAATTAATTTACTTCCTTTAAGTTCTTTTGCATTAGTTGCATCTCCAGTAATTTTATATTCCTTATTACCAGATGGAATAACAACACTAGGTTGTGGATCAACAAAAGGATTTCTCAAGTACCAAGATCCTTGCAAATCACCATAGTTATCAGTAACTAATCTTAAATCTTTAACATAAGCAACTGCACCACTTGTCTGACCAACTAATTTTGCACCTTTAACTACATAACCAGAATATTTTCCTTGTGCCTTTTCTGATAGAGCAAAACAATCAACGTTCACTACTTTGGAAGAACTGGTATATGTTGCTTGGAACTGTTCTGCAGGTTTATAAGGCATGTATGTATAAACCGTTTTTGGATTGTTATATGGGCCTGTTTTATGATTTTGATTAGCAACTCTGAAACTAACAATTTTCTTATTGCCATCATAACCTAATACTTCTTCTCCAACTTGGAATACTCCAACAGATCCATAATTATCTAAACTTGTATCATTTGATATCTCCAACAATTTTGGAATAAAGTCCATACCAGCTTGATTATCCATAAATTGATAATGCTGTGTTGTTGGTTTTAGGAGTTTAGCATCAAACGTAGTATTTCTAGATCTCATATATTGATCATCACCAGTTGATGTTATAACATCACCTTTGAAATGTGTTTTTCTAACTTCGGTAGATGTAGTTCTTGTAGTTCCTGGAGCTCCATTAGACCAATAGTAATAAGACCAGAACCAACTAGTCCATTTTCTCCTTTGTGTCCAACGAACAACTTCATCTGTTCTTTTCTTATTTTCCTTAATTACCGCACTCATAGGATCGAGTCTAATAGTTCTAAGCCAACTATCACTTATTGGTGTTAAGTCAACAAGACCTCTAAAATCAATAACATGGAATGGGTTAACATTCTCAACTCTAGTTGCAAGTGGTTGATTTATCCATGGAACTTCATCAAAATCTAAAAGTACTGTATCACCTCGTTTTACAACATTACCATCTAACAGAGTAAAATCTTCTGATCTATCTAATTGAGTATCAACAATATTAGAAGCTGGCATTAAAGCACTTTCAAGACTGTTTTGGCCCATAATAGGTCTTATTTCTGCAGACCTTTCATCAACAGCTACAGAAGAATAATCAAGATCAATATTATCATTATTTTGGAAATCATCAACGAAAAATCCACTCTTAAATCTATCATTACCTTGAGAATCTTGTATTTTAAATGCTTCAGTATTTACTTCAAGTAATGATAAAGTGGTTGTTCTTTCTAAACCTTCAATTCTATTTTCTAACTTACCAATATCACGCATTGTATATCTTCTATTATCGGTAAGATAGATATCTGCATCACCTGGATTATAAAGATATGCTGGATATGCTATCGTAGCTAACTCCATCATTGAAGGAGATACTTGTGATGGAGGTAATGGATCTCTTTCTGATTGACCTTGAACTACTGATAATGTACCATTTTTATCAATGTATAATTTATCAATTCTAGGTAGATAATATTCATACCCCAAAATAGATTGCTCATTAGGTGCTAATAAGAATTTTGGTTCAACATTAAATTGTGTTGTTCTAGCATCAAAAGCAAATGGAGATACTGTATTACTAGTAAAATCGGGTACTCTAGGTCTGAAATCTAATGCATCTGTTGCTCTTACTTGGTTAATACCGATTGAAGGTACATCTTTATTATATCTTGCTTTATCGTAACTCATTACGGTAAATACATCTCCTTTATCACCACTAGGAACAACGTACTTATCAAATACTACTAACATTCTTTTAGATGGTATAGCAGAATTTCTTTTTCTAACAAGTCTAGAATAGTCGTAGTACTGATCTCTTTGTCCTTCATCTAGAGTAAATGATCTGGAAATATCTTGATATTTACCATCGCCTTCAGTAGCATTAATTCCCTCAACGGTACTAGTAAGATTTGATTCTGTAAATTTAGCAATTTCATTTAATTGGAATGTCCTATCGTTTAGATATACAATACCTAATTTATTAGCACCACCAGAAGAAGGAGAGGATCCATTATTTGTAACTACTCTAGCAATAGCATTAGAACTATCACCTACAATATCTTCACCAATAATTGCATTTGATGCGACGGCTGCTGTAGCACTAAACGTGATAATATCAAAAGTTGGTTGCTCTTCATTAGTTGATTCACGAATAGCAATAATTTTTGAAACATCAGGAACATTTAAAGATATCTCTCTATCTTGAACTCTTAATCCATATGCATATGGATTCCAAGTTAATCCGTCTTGAATACCAGTACCTATACCAGATTGTTGCAATTTAGATGCGGTTACTTCTACAATATTACTCTTAACAAAATTCTTAACTTTACTCTGAATACCTTGTTTAATTGCAGTTACGTTAACAACAGTATTAGCATCAGTAGTATTTAATCCCCCAATTACAACTTGAGATCCACCAGTATTATATGAAAAATTACCAGGTTTTACTCCAGATACTCCACTACCAGATCCATAATGAACAGAGTATCTATTTGGAGCAAAAGAATCAAAAAATGCTGTACTAATTCCAGCTCCACTACCATCTTTAACACCAGGTGTTCCAGATATATCTAAAGTTGTTGTAGATGATGCAATACCTTCACCAGTAATTTGTGCAGTAATTGTTAATGTAGATTTATCAAAATCAATAGCAGAAATATTAGTATCTGGTAATACTGAGTATAAAGATCCTTGTTCCCCTTCTCTAATAGATGGTGCACCAACAGCAATATCTACAGTTCCACTAGTATTAATAGGTGTTCCACTGAATATTCCAGCAACACTTACACCCAAAGGAGCGAGAGTTAGAGCATATCCATCAGGAGAAATAGCACTTACATTTGCAAATATTTCATCACCACTTCCTTGAGAATATCTAATTATAGTATTAGTTGTAATACCAGTAAATACTGCACCTGGTGATCTTAGTGTTGTTCCAGAGTTGGTTACGATTCCTACTTTTATTCCATTAGGTAAAGGATATTTGTCTAAAAATGCAAATCCACCAAAGTCTTGTGTGTAAGCACCTGTTGCTGTTTGTTTAACGTACTTAATATCTTTAATACCAAATGATTTTACAGCAAGTGTTTGTACAGCAATAGAATTACCTTGAATTATAAGTGGTTCATTTGCTAAAAATCTACCAGATGTTTGCTCTACAAAAAGATCATTTGCTGTACCACTAGTACCACCATTACCAGCTCCAGCAGAATTCCATACATAACCAGTTGCACCACTATGTCCACCTTTTACATGGTATGAGTGTAACACTTCTGTTGATGAAAGTGATCTATTTAATGATAATCTAGTAAATGTTTGAACATCATATAGATATAAATTCCATTTTGATGAATCATCAACATATTCAGAAGATATACTGAGATTATATACTCTTGCTCTTCCTATTTCTAAAGTTGATGCTGAATAACCATTATACAATGCAATTTCTTTTCTATATTGAGGTTGACCTACAACTTTTTGAAGTTGTACTCTATTCCCCATTGAGAACGGAATACTAGAAGCATCTATTTTTTGAGTATCTCTTGGTTTAGGAACATCTAATGCAGTCGTATGGCCTGTATCAATTTGATATCCTCTAACATATGCTGTTCCACCACCAATTCTTAGACATGCTAAATCATCTGTTGGTGCTTCTCCCTCATCAGTTTTCTGATCAGCAAAGTATACCCCACCATTTCCCAATCTATTATTTAATGAATTACTAAGTTTTATATCAAATGGTTCTACAGTATAGTTTCCAGATTCTTCGTATGTTCTTTCTGCAAGGTAATCTTCAATTATATTATAACTACTTTTTGCTTGAATTTTTCTTACTTGACCATTAACAACTTTTAAAATCTCAACAAAATCAGAATCATCATAATCATCTGTTCCTTTTTTAGTAAGACTTAATGAAATTTTAAATCTATCAGCACCAGGAGCAGCATAGTTGGTAAATCCTTGAGCATTATCATATAATGTAGGATCATCTTTTGCACCAATTATTAATTCATCAATTTTTAAACCAACTCTATATGATGGTGAATTTGTATAATAGTCTAATATTATTGTTTGCTTAGTTACATTAACAAAAGTACCTCTAATAAAAAATACACCATCAGCTATAGAAACTGAAGATCCTGTAGATGTTGCATCTTCAGATATTAATGTTGCAATTTCCTGCCCTTCACCAATAGTAGTATTACCATAAACTATATTTTCTTTTACTATTAATGCCTCACCATTTGTAAATACATCACTTGAAAAATTATCAGGACTAGAACCTGAATATTTTACATATAGTGTTAAATATTCAACATCAGATCCATTTGGTAATACAACTTGTTGTACAGTTGCAGTTATTCCAGAACTTCTACCCTCTATAACTTTATCTACAAGTTCACTAGCATAAATTGAAACATCAATTCCAAACTGTAATGGACTTAATTTTACAGCACTATATTGGTCATCAAAAGTAATTCCACCAGGAATTACAACAGACCCCTCTTTGAACATATGACTACCAAATTGTTCAATTTGGTTCTGCATAATAGATTGCAGAGTCGTAAGTTCTCTAGCTTGAACTGGATATCCTGGTTTAAATAAAACCTTATGAAAATTCTTACTAGAATCGTAATCGTCATAGTAAGGGCTAATGTTTAAATCTTTCTTTTGAGCCATGATTTTTTAAAATTCCAGTATGATTTTAATGTCTTCTTTTTGTCTACTATCCCTAGTAACCGACTTACGATTGTCGATGTAAATTACATCTCCAGTAGTTTTATTTATCTCTGGATCAGCAAGACCACTTGTGAAATAAACACCTAAGTCAATTTCTCTAGTACCATCAGTATAAGTATTTCCAGTAAATGCAATAGAAGGAGAAGTATCGGATGGGCCACCAGCAGCAAAACTAATACTATTTGATGTGGCTTCAAATGCTAAAACTTTTGACTCTGTACTAACACCAACATAATCAGTATTATCAACACTATTTCCATAGTATAAAGATCTGTCTTGATAATATTTTAAAACATTAGTTTGCTTATCAAAAGAAGCAACATATCCACGAGCAACACCACCACCTGTAAGTGTTTGTGTTATGGAACTACCAATAGAAATAGAACTACCATTAAAGGAATCACCAAACTTAATTGCACCTAAAGATGAGTATTGACTACCACTAAAAACTGTATTTTTAGATGAATATGTAGAAGGATTCTTTATAATTCCTACTTGAGAGAATGTTGTATCTGTTGGGAAATCTCTTGTAGAATCATCAAATCTTGCATAAATTAGGACTCTATCTGCACCTAATTCTTTATAAACATCATACCCATGTCCTCTGGAAGGAGGTATAATTGGTATTAACTTAGCAAGAGTACTTGGAGAAGTACCAGTTGGTTGAAGTAACCCTAAGTCAACAATACCATAAGTGTATCCACTTCCACCTGCAGTTACAGTTACTGATTGAATAATACCACCAACAGTTTGTACAGATGCTTTTGCACCAGTACCATCACCAAGAATATCTACTGAAAATGTACCATTATTATATCCAGAACCTGGATTTTCAATGTATACTTGTTTAATCTGGTTAAAATTAATATCAGAATCAGCCGCTTCTCTAACATTCTGAATCTGAGAGTTAGTGGAAGTAGACCAATCGTTAGGAACTACAATATACTCTGTAGAATCAAATTTTATAATATCACTAGGTGATATTGAGAATAAGAATTTCCAAACATATCCATCACCACTTGTTCCAGCAGCAGATGGTTCTAAATCTGTAAATGTTGGTTCATCTTTTGATTTACCTCCAGCTGCCGTCGTAGAGCCTGGTGTACCATAAGAACCATTACTTAAGCAGACATAAACATTATAATCACTGTTAACAACATAGTAATTTGCATCATATAATCTAGGAGTTTTTGATATGGGAGCAGGATTACTAATACTGTAATCTTGTCTGTACATATCATACGAAGTATTTCTAGTCCATTGGACTTTTCGTATAACTCTTCTTATATTATTAGCATTTATTTTTTGACCAAATAGTGAAGTGCTTCTATATTGTGCTTCGTACGATAGATTATCCGTTGGTAATAACGGTGCAGAACTATCCCAAGTGCTAGTTCTACCAAATCCAGGATTTGGAGTAGCGGGATTGCTCAACCCTAAAAATACATAATAGGAATTATTAGTATCAAGTACAGAGTCTACAAAATTATTTGCATTAAATATTCTAAATTGATCTGTTACGACGGCAGACATATTAATTTTGTTTTTTATAATAGATATTTATAAGAGTTTATTAAGATGTTGGATCGACAGCCCCACTATCTCTAAAACCTTCTAACCTTCTCTGAATTGTTGGGAAGGTAGTTAAACCAGAATTGATGGTTAAACCACTAACTCCGATTGCTATTGGATTAGCACCATTTCTAGCAATGGTTCCACTTAATCTACCCATTGAGAAGTTTCCTGCTGGATTATTCTCCCATGATCCTGTAGTATTAAGTCCAGTATGTACAGTATCAGATTTAATGTTACATATTATAATTGTTTCTGTACCACTGTATCCTCCATGATTACCACTAATGTTGTAAACATTGTCTAGGAATTCCGTTCCTATACCAATTACTTCACTATCTGAATCATATACTGAAGTTACACCTGTTCCAATTTGTGTATTGAAAATATTAATTGGACGACCATCTGCTAAGTTGGAAAGCCCAGTAGCAGCACGGATATTAAACATCAATGCTAAACCAGTTGATGATCCTGCTTTGGTAGTTGTACCAATTCCAGTAATAGATCCAGAAACAGCCTGAACAGAAGTAATATTACTTACTAATTCAGATTTATATAGTGGTAGTGGTGCTATAACTTTAGGTACATTACTAGAAGTATATCCAAATCCAGAATTTGTAATTGTAGTTCCTGTAATAGCACCATTTGTTATAGTCGCAGTTGCAGTAGCAGTAGTTCCTATACCAACTCCAATACCACTCGTTGGGATTCCGACTGAAAGGTTGGTTGAAGCACCAACATATCCAAGACCACCATCCACAATAGTAAATCCTGATAATTGACCAGAACCATTAATTGTAGCAGTTAGAGATGCAGCACGAGGTTCTGAGATAGAATTATCTACGATAAATCCACCAATAGGTTTGGTAGGAAGATCTCCCTCATAATTAAAGATTGATGCATCATCAACAAATATTTGAGCAGATTCTGAAGAAGATAGATCTCTAATAATCTTCGCTGTTGGGAAGATTAAAGGTTCTGTTATACTTCTTGCTTTAGAAATAACTCTACCACCAATAATTTTATCAGTTTTTTGTCTAGTCCAACTAAACTGCTTTCTTTCACTAGTAATTCCTGGCCCAGTATAGAAACTGGTTTCTATTCTATCAGAATCAACAATTGCTTCAATTGTTCTATTTGTTTGATCTTCCTTATCAGTTTGTATCTTTAATAGTTCAATAAGATCACCAGGTTTTACTGTTTCTTTAATATCACTGATTAAAACAGTATCTTCACCATCAGTACCACGATAGAAGAATATAGTTACATCGTCAGTTGCTCTAGGTGCTTCATTGAATATAAATGAAGTTCCTCCATCAAATTCATAAGCAACTCCTGGCTCTTGGATTGCACCATTGACTATAATTAACAATGCATTTGAAAGATTCATCTCAGGGAATGCTGGTGTATCTTCAGATTCAAATGCTAATAATCCACCATCATATTTTAATTCAAATCTTGTTTTAGATCCATCTTGCTGATTCTTAATACTATCAATATAGTCAAATTGTCCAAATTGCCATGCTGAAAACTCATCACTTCTAACATCAACTGCATCAAATATTGCAGGAGTTATTATTTCCTGTAAATTAGAATCTGTAACTAAACCAACAGGTGTAAACTTATCACCTCTTCTGAATCCATAACCATTTCTAGTAATTCTAAACTCAGTTACTTCACCATAAGATAAATCGCTAAATGTTGTTACTCCAACAAATACTTTAATTGTATCAGTATCCACAATTTCCCGAATAGCGATACTCTGTCCTGAAACTGGATCAGTTGAACGTGGATAGTCATGTTCACTGCTAAAGTTATCTCTACCACATGTGAAGGTTAATGAATCATCAGCAATTGTAATAGTATTAGCAAGTGATAAACCATGATTAGTAGTAAATGATAATTCAAGAATACCTGTTGATGGAATATATCCTGCATCATTAACAGTTAGAGTTCCACCAATACTTCTGGTCACTGAATTAATACCAGCACTTACAAATCTATGCTCATCTCCACGTGGACGTTGACCCATACCAATATTAAGTAATAGACCTGTTCCAGTATCTGTAGTTGGGCCATCACCTAATCTGGATACACCAATAACTCCAAGATCATCATATGCAGGTTCTGGAATAACCAAACTAGGATTGATATAATTTGTACCAGCAGCACCAACACTAATGTCTAATCTTGCACCAGTTCCATATGGTGATTTACCTACATTAACTGTAAATTTGTTTGCAGCAAATACTTGCTCAACACCAACAATTTTATTATGTACAGGATCTTTCTTAGGTCTAGGATAAGGATGAAGATCAAGGAAATTATTTTTAGCACATGTGAATGTTAAACCACCAGTTACAAATCCAACAGTATTATTTGCTTTTTGAATACCACTTGCAGCTGCAGATACGAATGTATGTGCTGATGTATTTGTAGATGGTGCTCTCTTAAGTGTCTGAATTTGGAAAGTAGTTCCAGATACATTAGAAATTGGAATCCACTTATTGTGAATTGGATCACCTACTCTAGGATAAGGATGCTCAGTTTGATTATTATCATAAGCACATGTAAAGATCAAGGAGTTCTCTTCAATCTTAACTAAGTTTCCATTTGACCATCCGTGAGCACTAGCAGTAGTAATCTCAACAACACCCGTAGTTGGGTTATAAGTTGTACCACTAGCAGCAGTATTGATTCCTGATTGAGTGAAACTATGACTTGCTGTAGTTGTTACAGTCAAGATTCCACTCTTAGGATCATATTCAGTACCAGTAGTTGCGGTAAATGGGCCACCTGCGTTTGCAGTAATTGAACCTACACCAGCAGTTATAAATCTATGTTTGTTGTAGTCTACTATTTCTGCATTTACTACACCACCAGTACCAACACTAGATCCAACAAATGCTTCAAATGATGTTGGATCATTATTGAACGCATCTGTACATATACCAACCACTGGGTCTGAAGAACGTGGATATGGATGTAATGTTCTAAAGTTATCCTTACCACAAGTGAATACAAGAGATTCTGTCTTAATTCCTATTTTATTGTTATTAGCAGCAACAGCAGTCATACCTGCATCACCAACTACAACCTTTAATATTCCACTTCCACCTTCATAAGAAGAATCAAGAACATCAAGAGTTGAATTTGTTGTTACTCCAACAAAGACACTGAATGAAGTAGCTCCAGTTGTAGCAATACCAACAACTTTACTATATGTCCTATTAAGAGGATCTTTTCCTAATCTTGGATATGT
>CENK01029300.1_pt1 | contig 15102 bp, 21 predicted proteins | sample 530191 | NCBI WGS metagenome assembly CENK01 (sample SAMEA2619686, study PRJEB7988) | marine metagenome | biome: marine biome (ENVO:00000447); feature: deep chlorophyll maximum layer (ENVO:xxxxxxxx); material: "saline water (ENVO:00002010), including plankton (ENVO:xxxxxxxx)" | depth 60 m | reverse complement strand
AATGTGAGGCAATATTAGAGGATAATATTGATGGTAGTAAAAGTATAAAAAAACTGATAATAAAATAGTGCATGAATATATTAGCACTGCATCTAAGTCATGATGGAAGTATTACGGTTATCGAAGGTGATGAAATAGTCGTTCATCATCAACTAGATAGATATAATAAATTTAAACATGAATTTATTCCATCTATAGAAGTTTTAGAAAATATAAAAAAATTAAATATTAAACTTGATAAAGTTATTATCACTTCTCTTAGTCCACATGGATTTCCTATAAAATATTTTTTAAAAAAGTTTTTTAATATAGGCGCAGAAGATATTGTTGAAGTAAATGCAAATGAACATCATTTATTTCATGCACATTGTGCTAGACATTTTTATAATTATCCAAAAAACTCAGTTTATTACGTAGCTGATGGAGCAGGAGCTCGTCAAAATCTTACCCATTCTTCAAAGTTTATTGATGGTGTTAGAGTAATAGAACAAGAATCTTGTTTTGATGAAGACTGTAAACCTATGTTCAAAAATTATTGTACTTCACAATTATTAAATATAGAAAATGACAAAATTAAAATACATCCAAGTTTAGGATTAGGATATGCATACCAAAAATTGACTTATGAACTTGGGTTTGAAGAATTTGAAGATGGTAAAACTATGGCCTTATCTTCATATGGAAAGTTTAGCCAAAATATAAGAGATTGTTTATTGTACAGAGATAACTGGAATCTAAATTTATTAAACAAAGATCCAGATACTTATGACCATGATAACAAATATAATAGATTTATGTTAGATCCGAATATTGATCACACTACACGAGATTCTAAATCTTTAGATTTTGTACATACATTTCAAAAAACTTTTGAATATTTAACTTTAAAAAATATAAAAAAAATAAAAAGACCCTATGATAATTTGATATTGACTGGTGGCTGCGCACAAAATGTTTTGAATAATACAAATTTAAAAGATGAACTAAAATGTAATGTTTTAGCAGACCCATTTAATGGTGATTTTGGAATATCGTTAGGTTCTGCTTTATCTATGACTAAAGCAAATGTAAAACCGCTTAAACATATTTGTAGTGGTTTTGAAACGGAGCTAGATTTGTCTAAATTAGAGTCAATGAAAGTAACAACGAAGGAAGTTGCAACATTATTATTAAACCAACCTATAGCAATAATGAGTGGTAAGTCAGAACAGGGCCAAAGAGGGCTTGGATTTAGATCATTATTAGCAAATCCAGTACAAAAAAATATATTAAGTATAATTAACACCATTAAAAAGAGAGAATGGTTTAGACCTTTTGCATGCACAATACTAAAAGAAGAAGCTCACAAATATTTTGAAATAAATGAAGGTGAATCTTCTCCATATATGATGTTTGTTTACAAATGTAAAAACCCAAGACTAAAAAATGTGTGTTCAGTTGATAATTACAGTAGAATTCAAACATTAGAGAAGTCATTTCACCCTAAATACTATGAATTAATAAAAAGTTTTAAAGAATTATCTGGTATTCCTGTAGTTTTAAATACATCTTTGAATTTACCAGGAAAAGTTTTAGTAGAAGACTTTGATGACTTACATTATTTCCTAAAAAATTCAAATTTAAAGTATTGTTATCTTCCAGATTACAAGAAACTTGTATGGTTAAAATAGTTAAAGACTTATTTATTGAATCAATCAATAATCAAATTATAAAAATTTTAAAACAAAGTGAAGGATGGTATTTTGGTTATGATTCAACAAAAAGAATTAATTATAATGATCAAGGTTTAGCATTAAGAACTTTTAATGATGAAAAAAATCCTAAATTATATGATCAATACCAATCATTAAATTTATTTGCTTTTATGGTAGTTGAATTAGTAACAAAACAACTAAAAATACCTTATAAATCAATAAAACGAGTAAATTACAATTTTTATCACACATTATCTGAAGGTGATTATCATATTGACACTAACACCCCTAAGTGTGTTAGTATTTTATATAATTTAAATAAAAACAATGGATACACAGAAATAAATGGACAAAAATATTTAAGTGATCAATCTGTTGCTTATGTTTTTGATAGTGATACAAAACACAGAGGAGTTGGATCAAAAACTGAACTAAGATATAATTTAAACATAATTTTACAAACATGAATCTTTCACGTAATTTTACTTTATCAGAATTAATCAAATCAGATACTGCGATTAGGAAGGGTATTGATAATAATCCTAATGCAGAACAAATAGATAAGTTAAAAATGCTTTGTGAAAAAATATTACAACCAGTACGGGACCATTTCGGCAGAGTAAAGGTAACTAGCGGATATCGGAGCCCTGAGCTGTGTGTAGCCATAGGATCGAGTTTGACCAGCCAGCACTCAAAAGCTGAGGCGGTTGATTTCGAATGTGTGGGAGTAGATAATGCTGAAGTAGCTGATTGGGTTAAAATGAACTGTGAGACAGATCAGTTGATCCTCGAATACTATACTCCTGGCGAACCCAATTCGGGATGGATACATGCAAGTTATATTCCTTTTCAACCAAGAGCTCAATATATGAGAGCTTTTAGAGATCCTGAGTCTAAAAAAACAAAATATTTACCTATAACAAGCAAAGCGGTGGATTTAGTATAATGGCAATAACAAGAGCTCAAATACCACGTCAACTTGAACCAGGCCTTGGATCAAGGTATAATAGAAAAAAAGTACCAGTTTATAATTCAGGAGGAACTATGTTAAAAGGTAAACAAAAGAAACTTGATAAAGACGGTGATGGAAAAATCACTGGAAGAGATTTCAAGATGATGAAAAAAGCAAAAGTAGGTAAAATGATTGATGATACTGAAGAATTAGGTAGAGTTGATGCAGAAAAAGCTTACTCAAAAAAAGGTAAAAGAAACCTTAAAGATGAAAAGAAAAGACTTGTAAAAGAAATTAAAAAAGACAAAAAGAAAATGATCAAAGCCAATAAAGGTAAGATGGTTTCTACTAGAGGATTTGGCGCAGCTAGAACTTCTGGAATGGGTCTTCAAGATGAGTCTTTACAACCAGGTAAAATGTACGTGGTTAAAGGTGGTGGTTACATAGACGATTTACTATAATGAACCATGGCTACATCAGGAACTACATCATTCGATCTTTCCATAGAGGAAGTAATACAAGAGGCATATGAAAGATGCGGTCTTACTTCTCAAAGTGGATATGATTTAAAAACAGCAAGAAGAAGTTTAAATTTACTTTTTTCTGAATGGGGTAACCGTGGCATTCATCTTTGGAAAATAAAATTAAAAGAACAAGCACTAACTGCTGGAACAATAACTTACGAGACTCCTTCTGATTGTAGTGATGTTTTAGAAGCTTATGTTTCAACTGGTGCAGGTACCGGATCTACTATTAATGATGTGTCATTAACAAAAATTGACAGATCAGCTTACGCTGCTTTACCAAATAAGGGATCAACTGGTCAGCCTTCACAATATTATGTAAGAAGACTTACTACTCCAACAATTAGTTTGTATCAAGCACCCGATGCAACATCTTATACGTTTTTAAAATATTATTATGTTGGAAAAATTGAAGATGCAGGAGCATATACAAATACAGCTGATGTAGTTTACAGATTTTTTCCTTGTATGTGTTCTGGATTAGCATATTTTTTATCAATGAAAAAAATTCCATCATTAACTCAACAATTAAAATTAATTTATGAGGATGATATCTTTAGAGCTGTCAATGAAGATGGTCAAAGAACTTCTTCTTATATTGCTCCTCAGTCTTATTTTGGAGATGGGGTATAATGGCTAAATATGCAAGAGGTAAAAGATCTTTAGCAATTTCTGATAGATCAGGACAAGCATTTCCTTATTTAGAAATGGTTAAAGAATGGACTGGTGCTTTGGTACATATTTCAGAGTATGAACCTAAACAACCACAATTAGATCCTCCATATCATAGAGCTGATGCAATAGCTTTAAGAAATCCTAGACCACAAAGATTTCAAGCAGCTACACCTATGAATGAATTAAATCCTATATTTGCACCTAATGACCCAACTATGGTAAACTCAGGGGGTATTACAGTTGGAGTTGCTGATTTAACTTTACCTGGTCAATTTGCATTTAAAGTAGCTCAAGTAAATTTTACAGGAAACGGAATTACAACACCTGGTAACACAATGGTCCCTGAAAATGGATCATTACAAAATAGAAGAAGAAATTTAATTTTATCACAAGGTAATGTGGAGGTTAGTATAACATAATGGCTATTTCATATTCAGATTTTTTAACACAAGTAAGGAACTATACAGAAGTTAGTAGTAATGTTCTTACTGATTCTCAGATAGATCAATTTATTAGAAATGTCGAATTAGATGTTGCAGGTAAAGTAGATTATGATGATTTAAGAAAATATGCTACTTCAACTTTTAACGCAAACAATCGAGCAGTGACTCTCCCAGCAGATTGTATGATCGTAAGATCAGTGCAGTCTTTGGTTACGAGCAATGCTGTTATAACTAGAACTTTTTTAGAAGAAAGAGATACAAGTTTTATATCTGAATTTAATAATAATGCATCTACTGGTTCACCTGAATATTTTGCAAATTATGATGAGTTTGCAATAATAGTAGCTCCAGTACCCTCTACAAATAACACTGTACAGGTAAATTATATTAAAGATCCACCTCATTTTTCTAGTACGTTACAAACGTTTCTAGCTAAATACCAAGAATCCATGCTTTTACATGGAGTGTTGACAGAAACTTTTAGGTTTTTAAAAGGACCAGACAATCTGTACAACCTCTATAAAACAAAGTATGATGAAGAGATACAGAATTTTGCTTTACAACAAATGGGCAGAAGAAGACGTGGAGAGTTTAGTGATGGTGTACCAAGAATAAAGGTACCTTCACCAACTCCGAACACAACATATTAATAAGGAGGCCAAATGGCAATAACAACTAACGCAATATGCAACTCTTTCAAAAAAGAATTATTTGAAGCAGTGCACAATTTTAGTAACCCTGGAAATAAATTTAATTTATCAATGTACACTTCCTCGGCTACTTTAGGAAAATCAACAACTTCTTTTACAACTGGAAATGAAGTAACTTCACCTGCTGGATATTCATCTGGTGGTAAAGTATTGGTAAACACAGGAACTTCAGTCGCATCATCTGTTGCAATTACTGACTTTGCTGATTTATCATTTACTAACGTAACATTGACAGCAAGAGGAGCATTAATTTATAATACTTCGGCTACTAACAAAGCTGTAGCAGTATTAGATTTTGGCGGAGATAAAACAGCAACAGCTGGTACTTTTACAATTCAATTCCCAGCGTTTACAACTTCGGCAGCGATATTGAGAATATCATAATTATAGGGGGACCCGGTGGCAGATATTACAGTTATAGTAAACTCACCGGGTTCTTTTACTACATGGGGCCAAGATACTTGGGGCTCTAACACTTACGGACAAGATTCAGGAACACAATTATCACAAGGAAATTCTTTAGGTTCAGGACTAATTGAAATTGGTTGGGGTGGAGACACTTGGGGTGAAAACCAATGGGGCGACTTAGGTAATGAAACATTTGCAGCTCCATCATTTAACTTAGGACTTACATTAGGAAACTTTACAGCTGAAGGTGTTGTTACTCAAGGTTGGGGAGGAGATACTTGGGGTGAAAACCTTTGGGGTAATTTAATTCCATCTGTTGTAACACCTAGCGGTTTATCAGTTTCTACAACTATAGGTGAAATGGCTTATACCGGATCTGAAGAAGGTTGGGGTTCAAGAACTTGGGGAAGAGGTTCTTGGGGAATTGCAGGAAGTGTATTAGCAGCTAACTTTGAATTACCTATTTCAGTTGGAAGTGTAACTGCAGAAGGTGTTGTAACTCAAGGTTGGGGTGGTGATACTTGGGGTGAAAATTATTGGGGTGAATTAATTACAAGTGTTGTTGTAGTTAGTCCAACTCAACTTGGAATGACAACTGCTATTGGAGATCTTGAATATGCTCAAGCTTCTGATGGTTGGGGTAGAAATACATGGGGATCAAGCTCATGGGGAATATTTGGAACTGTTCTTGTAGGTCAATTACCAATGACATCTTCTTTAGGAGATGTAACAACTACTGCTGAAATAAATGCAGGATGGGGAGCAAACGGTTGGGGTAATGGTTCTTGGGGTTCTGAATTTGCAGTAACTCTTTCTAGCTTAACAGCTAATATGTCAATTGGTGATGAAGCTGGAGGAACAAGCTTTACGCATATTGTACCAAATGGTTTATTCAATATGCAAACATTCTTGGACCCTAGATTCTCAGTATCTATTGATGGAGCTCCAGATATTAATGTAAGTGAAAATGATATATTTGTAACTGCTGGTAATATTCAAGAAATTACTGGCGATGGTAAAGTTGATGTAACTGGAATAGGATTAACGGCAACTGCTGGTCAAGCCGTGGGAGGTACAAAAATTCCTGTTGATGTAACAATGACGGCAATGACACTTGGCTTTACTCCAGCAACTTTACAACAAAGTACAATTGAACAACCAACTGGAATTTTAGCTAATTTATCTCTTGGTGATGAGGGAGATATTCCTCAAGTACAAGTTGGATTATCGGGTATTGACATCACTGTAACACCAGGAAATATCCCACTAATTACAGGAGATGGAAAAGTTGTTTTAACAGGCATAGCATTGACAACCAGTGCTTCAAGTCCTAATATATTCTCATGGAACGAAATTGATTTAGGCGTAAACAATGTCTGGACAGAGGTTGATTTGGCAGCTTAATTTCGTTATAATAAGATTTTAAGGAGAAAAAATTATGGCATCTAGTTATTCGACAGACCTGAAATTAGAATTGATGGTAACCGGTGAAAACGCTGGTCAATGGGGTGATAAAACAAACACCAACTTAAACTTAGTACAGCAAGCAGTTGCTGGATTTGAACAAATTACAATTACAGACCAAGCTACAACTACTCTTGTTATGAGCAACGCAGCTCTTTCAAACGCAAGAAATATGGTTTTAAAAATTGCTTCTGTTACACTTAATGGAGCAACTATTTTAGCTCTACCTGATGGTATAGAAAAATTTTATATTCTAGATGCAACAGCTGTAGTAAACCCTACAAATTTAACTTTTAAAACTACATCTGGTACTGGTTTTGCTTTAACTGATGCAAAAATTTATGGAGCATATTCTGACGGAACGAATATGAACGAAGTTTCATTAAACACTTTGGGTGGTACAATCGCTACTGCTCAAATAGAGGCTTCAGCTGTTACAGATGCCAAATTATCAGCTAATGCCGTAACGACTGTAAAAATTGCAGACAACGCAGTAACAAGTGCGAAAATTTCTGCAAACCAAGTTGTGACTGCTAAAATTGCAGACAATGCAGTAACTGATGCAAAACTTTCAGATACAGCAGTAACTGCAGGTTCATATACTTTTGCTAACATAACAGTAGATGCACAAGGAAGATTAACATCTGCATCATCTGGAACTGTTTCTGCAATAAGTGAATTTATGTTTTTAGAAGGAACAGGATCAAGTGGTATAATACAAAACCAAGGTTCACAAATTAATTCAGGAGCTACATTACACATTTACGCCCAAGGCGGAGCCGGTGGCGGTGGTGGAAATCAGGGGCAATCCGGGGGCGGAGGCGGCCTTGGGGCTGCTGGCGGAGTATGTTATTTTACAACTACTTTATCTGGAGCTTACTCAGCACAACCTTATTCATTAGGAACTTTAGGTGCTGCTGGAGGACCAGCATCATCAGGTCAAGCGGGTAATCAAACTGAATTTACAAATTTTTTAACAGCACCAGGAGGCCCAGGAGGGTCTGGTGGAAACAGAGGACCAGGATCTGGAGACATGGGAACTAACCAAGGTCAAGGTTTACCTCCAGTAAATCCTGCTGCGACTGTTAACTTTGCACCTTTAGCACCTAGTAACGCTTATGCAAGTCCATTAGGTGATGGTACTTTAACAAACAACTTTACTTTGTCAGCTAACCAAAAAATTATTGGTCAAGCATCTGGCGCAGTATTTGGTGTACCAGGATCAGCAAGAGCATTTGGATTAAACACAGGTGGTCAGGGACATCCTCCAGGAGCAGGACCAGGATCTTCAGCATCTGGAAATGCTTTCTTAGGAATTATAGTAGAATAGGAGATATAGAATGGCAAAACATATTGGATTTAGAAATCATAGTGGAACGGTTGATCACATATGCGCAAGTGATGCAGAGAAAGCAGCTTTTGTTGCAGTAGATACAGCTCAAAAAAGAGGCGTTACTTATGTTGAAGTAAGTGATGCAGAATATGATAAAGTAAATGAAAACCAAGAAGGTGTATCTCTTGTAGATGGAAATTTATCTTGGGATGGAGTTGCTACTGATGGCACTTTTGATATCTCACAAGAGCTTATGCAAAAAGAAGTAGATCGATCAATTGCTGTAATAAGTGAATGGTTAGATTCATCTAATGCAAAAATAGTTGATAATACTGTAGTTGCTGGATGGCAAAATTATAAAGCTGAATTAGAAGCTTTAGATTTATCTTCAAAAACTTGGCCAATGAATGGTACATATGTTATGGCTGGTCTTGTTGGTGATGGTATTACTGAGTACAAACACCTACAAAGATTACCCTAGTAATTACATACATTTATAGTATAAACAGTTTGGATGTCAAACTGGATTAAATTTAAAGCACCCGAAGTTATTTTAAATGATAAAGAAATAACTCCTACACCAATTAAAACTGAAGTCCCTGAATGGTTTAAAAAACTAGATGGCACAAAAGATTTAGTTAAAAATTGTATGCCATTTATGGATACACTGACTAATGGCTATGCTTTAAAACTTCCAGCCGATTTAGAAATTATATTTAATGATAAAGAAACAGGTGAAACATCCTTAAGATGTCCTTATATGCATAATCCAGTTTTTACACAAAAACATGGTATAAATATTAATGATAAGGAATCTGTTCATCTTAGGCATCAATTAGAAGGTTCTCCAATACTTAACAAAAATAATAATCAGACAATTCAAAAAATTGTATATCCTTTTACAATAATAACACCTCCAGGATATTCTTGTTTGTTTTTACCCCCGATGAATAATACAGATGATAGATTTTCAATAATACCAGGTATAGTAGAGACAGATAAATACTTTTTTGAAACAAATTTTCCTTTTGTTTTGAATGGAGATAAGTATAATACAATGCATACTACTTTAAAAAAAGGACTAGTATTTGCTCAAGTAATTCCTTTTAAAAGAGAAAGTTGGAAAATGAAATTAGAGCAATTTACTAAGAAAGAAATGAAAGAAAAAGATAATTGGTTTGTAAAATTTTTAAGTAAATTTAAACATAAATATAAAAATACAGCATGGTCGAAAAAGAATTTCAGTTAGATAGTTACATAATAGAATTGTCAAATGTTTTAGAGTGGAGAACTTTAGAAGGTTTAATGAAGTATATTAACTATAAGGATAGCCAAGGAGCATTTGAAGCAGCCGCAGTTATAGGAGATATGAAAGGAAGTGAAAGAATTGAATCACATATAAGAGATACTAAAAATTTAAGTTTAAATAATACGGGTGATTCTATGACTGATATTCATTGGTCAAATTATTTATATCATAATTTTTTTAAAGCTCTTGAAATTTATAAAAAACATTTTCCGTTTTGTGTTGTTGAAAGAATAATCGATATACAAATTTTAAAATATGATGTAGGTGGACATTACCAACTACATACTGATGATCATCCAGGTCCAGGAGTAACAAGAACTTTGAGTTTTATATTTAGATTAAATAATGATTATGAGGGTGGAGATTTAGTTTGGAAAGCAAATAATAAAGAATTTTATAGGTCTAAAACAAAACCTAATTCTATGATAGTATGGCCTAGTAACTTTCAATACCCACATGGAGTAGAACCAGTAACCAAGGGTAGAAGATGGAGCATAGTCGCATGGGCACGTTAGATAAAGGATATAAATTTGTTAAAAACTTTTTAACTAAAGAAGAGTTAAATATTTTAAGAGATTATTCATTAATTTTTCATAGATTTAATTTTTCAAATTTTTGTGGCAGTGAAGTTAGTCATAATAGAGATACTTGGGTTTATGAAGATAAAGTAATGGAGTCTTTATTAAAAAATAAAACTGAAAAGATGGAACAAGAAACAGGTTTAAAATTATTTCCTACTTATTCTTACTGGAGATTTTATACAAGAAATGCCGTTTTAGAAAAACATTCTGATAGACCTTCGTGTGAAATATCAGTAACAGTATGTTTATATTCTGATGGAACTAAATGGCCAATAAATGTTGGAGGTACTTATATAGATACTGATCCAGGGGATGCTGTTATATATAAGGGTGTAGAATACGAACACTTTAGAGATGAGTTTAAAGGTGATGGACAAGCACAAGTATTTTTACATTATGTAGATCAAAATGGCCCGTATAAGCATCATAAGTTTGATACAAGACCTGATTTAGGGTACCCTGTTAGCACGCAAGATATAAATAGGTGGCGGACTTAAACACTAAGACTTAATTTGGTATAATGAGCTATGTCATTAAGAAATGTAGTAATTCAACCAGGATTTAATAAACAGGCTACAGAAGCTGGAGCTGAAGGTCAATGGACTGATGGAGATATGGTAAGATTTAGATATGGCTTACCTGAAAAAATTGGTGGTTGGGAACAAATAACTGGAAATTTATTAGTAGGTGCAGCCAGAGAACAACATATTTGGTCAGACCTTGATGGAAGAATTTATGCTGCCGTTGGAACTAATAAAGGTTTATTTCTTTATTACTCAGGAGCATTTTACGATATTACACCATTAGATTCTGCAAAAGCAGGAGCTACCTTTACTATTACAAGTTTAAGTGCTCCACAGACTATTCAAGTAAATTTAAATTCACATGGTCTTATTGCGGGTGATTTGTTTACATTTACAAATGTAACTATACCCTCAGGAAGTGGCTATACAGTAGGGACCTTTACCAATAATCCATTTCAAGTTTTAAGTGCTACTGCTAATACTTTTACCATATCTGTAGCTCAACAAGCAGGAGGAACTACCTCAGCAACAGGATCAGCGGAAGTTAACCCGTATGCACAATTTGGACCCTTAACGCAAACTTTTGGTTTTGGTTGGGGTACTGGCTTATTTGGTGGTACAGTTTTAAGTCAAGCGACTACAACTCTAAACGGATCGTTAGGAGATAATCAGTTTGGAACTGGCGGAGTAGGAACTAATATAACGTTAACTGACACTACTGGTTTTCCAACAACTGGAGTAATAGATGTAGGATTAGAATTAATAAGTTATAACGGAATTGCAGGAAATGATTTAGAAAATATTGTTAGAAGTGTAAATGGCTCAACAAGATCTCTTCATAATTCTGGAGCAGCGGTTGTTAACGCAACTAACTGGATTAACTGGGGTGAAGCAACAACAACATCTTCAGTGGTCTTAGATCCTGCTTCTTGGTCATTAGATAATTTTGGTGAAACATTAATTGCTACAAACAAAAACGGAAAAAGTTTTTCTTGGAACCCTATTCATTCTAATGCTTCGGCTTTGAATACTAGAGCTGTTGTTTTAACAGGTGCACCTACTGCAACTGTAATGTCTATTGTTTCTGAAAGGGATAGACATTTATTTATGTTAGGAACAGAAACAAACATTGGTAACTCTGGATCACAAGATAAAATGTTTATAAGATTTTCAGATCAAGAATCTACAAGTGATTATACTCCTACTTCGACAAATACAGCCGGAACTTTTAGACTAGACTCAGGTACAAAAATTGTAGGAGCAGCTAAAGCAAAAGATTATATTTTAGTTTGTACTGATACATCCGCATATGTAATGCAATTTGTTGGTCCTCCATTCACATTTTCAATAAGACAAGTTGGTTCTAACTGTGGATTGATTGGACAGCATGCAATTAAATATGTTAACGGAGCTGTGTATTGGATGGGTCAATCAGGAGGATTTTATGTATTTGATGGTACTGTCAAATCTTTACCTTGTCTTGTAGAAGATTTTGTATTTGATACAACAGGCACGGACCTCGGACTTAACTTTACATCAGGAGAATTAATATACGCAGGAGTAAATACTTTGTACTCTGAAATAAATTGGTTTTATCCTAAATCAGGATCTACTCAAGTTGATAGAGTAGTTTCTTACAACTATGATGAAAATGTTTGGACAACAGGATCTTTAGCTAGAACTTCTTATCAAGACGCTACACTTTTTGATAATCCTTACGCAACAGAATATAATGCTTCTGGTACTCCTAATTTTCCAATAATAAATGGTGTTACCAATATAAATGGAGCTACAACTTATTTTGCACACGAAGTTGGAAACAATGAAGTTGCATTTGACGGAAGTGAATTAGCCATACCTGCATTTATACAAAGCGGTGATTTTGATTTAAATGATGGTGGAGACGGACAATTTTTTATGTCAATGAGAAGGTTTATACCAGACTTTAAAAATATTGCAGGCAATGCAACTATTTCATTATTGTTAAAAAATTTTCCCGCTGAACAAGAAGCATCATCACCTTTAGGTCCTTTTACAATTGATAGTAATACAAAAAAAGTTGACACTCGAGCAAGAGCACGATATGCAAGTCTAAAAGTATCTAACACTTCAACAAATACAAGTTGGAGATATGGGACTTTCAGAGCAGATGTGCAACCAGATGGACAAAGATAATATAGCTGATTTAAAAATAGTTGAAAATTTTTTTGATGATATTAATCTTATTAATGAGTTAGCGAGTCTTCAAAAATATTACAATGTAGATGATTACAATTTTATGTCAGGTCATTCTAATACTTGGCCAGGTGTAAGAACAGAATGTTTAGATAAAAGATTAGAATTAAATCATATTATAAATTATTATGTGAAGAAAAAATTCAATTACAATTCAAAATCAGCAGCTTATTTTTTTCATAAAAGAGGTAGTAAAGATAACGCTAAAGATTGGGTGCATAAAGATCCAACTAAATATGCATGCATAATTTTTTTATCTAAAACTAATTTAGAATCAGGAACAGTTTTTTATAATGATAATAATCAAATTATTACAGATATAGGTTTTGTACAAAACAGAGCTATATTTTTTAATGGTCAAGTTAAACACAAATCAAAATTAAATTATGGTAAAGATGATAATTTAAGATTAACATGTAATGGATTTTTTCATGATTAAATATCACGAGAATGTATTAGACCCTAGGTTTATTGATGAATTAGATAAATTTGTACAAGCTAAGAAAGATAAAAAAGAATGGCAGACTAATTTGTTTTGGCCAGAATATATTATTAAATCTTCAACAGTTGTACCTGTGTTATCACTTGATCATGTTGATACAATCCGTAATTATTTAAGAGAAGTATATAATAAATTAATACCTGAATCTTCTAAGCATAAAATGGAAATTAATTATTATCTTTGGCCACCATTAAGTTATATTCCTTTTCATGATGATTCACATAAGTTAATAGCTTCTACAATTTATTTAAATAAAACGTGGGATATAAATCATGGAGGTTTTTTTATGTATTTAGAAAACCATAACTATCACCACGAAAACTATAAAGCTATTCCACCAAAATATAACAGCTGTGTAATAAATGATAATAAAGTTAAACATGGTACAACATTAACAACTATGGATGCACCTATAAGAAAAACATTACAAATATTTTTTTATGATTAGAACAGATTTATTTGCTACACCAATTTGGCAAGGACCAATAAAATTAAATAATGATTTACTAGTTAAGTTTTTTAACAAAGCAAAAGAATTAAATTATTTAGCTAAGAATAAAAGCTCTGTAAATGGTTCAGAACAAACTGAAGACATTGCTATTTCTAAAGAATTTTCGGATACTAAAAAAAGAATTGAATATATGTATTATCAAGAAACAGGTAATAAAGTAAATATGGGAAATGCATGGATTTGTAAAAATATAAAAGGATCAATGAATGAAATACATGTTCATGGTAATACTGATATCTCAGGAGTGTACTATATAGAAACACCAGAAAATTGTGGGGGTCTAGTATTTAGAAATCCTAATGATTGTGTACAAATGGGTACAAGACATTTTGAAAAAGATCTTTGTTGGATGGGCTCTTATATTATACCTGCAGAAAAAGGTAAGATTGTTTTTTTTCCTGCTCATTTACCACACAGAACTCAAATAAATCAAAACGAAAAACCAAGACTAGCACTATCTTTTAATTTAAGGTATATTTAAATATGGCTAAAATAAATGTAAATATACCAGAACCGCAACCACAATATGAGCCTTCTAACCAAAGACAAATACTAGAATCTTTGGATACGGTCAAAAACCAATTAAACTTTTCATTTCAAAATGAATTGAAAGAAGAAATTAATACATTCAACTATTTTTTATCATGACAATACAATATAGAAATCAAGGCTTTTCTTTAACAACAAGTAACCTTACAACAGTATTAACTATAGCCACTTCTGCTGTTGCTATAGTAAAAAGTATATCTATGTCAAATCAAAGTACAAACAATGTACTTACATTATTAAAATTAAGAGATGTGTCAGCAGGAAGTGATTTTGAATTTTTTAGATCTGATAACAATCAATCTTCAACAATGCAAGGAACAGATCAACCTTTAAATCTAGAAGCTGGTGATGGTATTAAAGCTCAAGCAGAAACAGCTAATATGATACAAGGAGTAATAAGTTATGCGTTACTAGATAGATCACAAGAAAATGGCTAGAATTAAATTTGTAAATTTTACACCTAGACCAAAGCCTCCTAAACGTCCTGGAAGGCATAAAAAAAGACTTAACAAAAATGAAAAAAGATCGTATAAAAAATACCACAGACAAGGGAGATCATAATGGAATTTAGAGATACAGAAAAACAAGACGGTAGTTTAAAAATTGTTTTTAATGAAGATGAAATAAAAACTTTAACTAAAACAAAATGTTTAATTTTAGATCCTAAATATAGTAAAGAATTTGTAAC
>CENK01011703.1_pt1 | contig 15524 bp, 11 predicted proteins | sample 530191 | NCBI WGS metagenome assembly CENK01 (sample SAMEA2619686, study PRJEB7988) | marine metagenome | biome: marine biome (ENVO:00000447); feature: deep chlorophyll maximum layer (ENVO:xxxxxxxx); material: "saline water (ENVO:00002010), including plankton (ENVO:xxxxxxxx)" | depth 60 m | reverse complement strand
GATCCGTCGTAGAGTTTATCTGATTTTTAGCAAAATAGCCAACACAATCGCGCTTGGCGTCAAGAACTTGAAAAAGCAAGTTACCTCCCTAGTAACTGGTCTGTCCTGTAGTGCTAGTCTGCTGTGTGGACTGACCTGTTGACATCATAGTACCAGACTGAATCTTTTTGTCAAGGGAATTTATCACTTCAAAATCTAAGAGGAGGTAATTGGTCTGATAGATATAATCTCGATAGATTGAATTAATAAATTGTGAAACAAAAACTAGCGCGCCTCCATTTGCGGAGGGGGCAGCATTGTAAAGGTCGGCTATGGTGCGATTTAGATCTTTTGATAAAGGAATAGGGTTTTTAGCCTCTGTGGAGCGTAAGCTTAAGTATAAGTCAACTAACTTTTTATCCTTTAACTCAGGCGGGTCTTCATCTAATGTTTGATCTCTATTAAAAGTATCAACCTTTGTTTTATCGCAATTGGGTAAATAAGTTTTCTTTTCGTAAATTGGATTATTTTTTATAAATGTTTTATAAGCATTTATTGTTAAGGTTTTTATTAATTGTATATCCTCTGTATATGTCTTATTATAATAATAATCAAAGAAATTATCTTCCTCAGTGTATTTCTCAATATAAGCCAAACAAGCATCAGAGAATAAATCTGCCGTCAAGATCCAAGGCATATTTTTGTTAACTATGAATCCAAACTTCTTCGCTGAATCGACATAAAATTTAAAATTCCTATCATCAATCCAGTTCTTATACTTATAATTATCGTCTTCGCTGGGACCGCGGTCAATGGCAATTGATAGACCAGAATTAAAGGAGTTTCCAACATTTGATATCAAATAACTTGTCTTGGTAACGGGTATGTAAGAGGCTACAGTTTGTAAATAAAAAAACCAAGCATCAACAAAGGTTTTAAAGTCAGTAATTTGGTTTTTTCTTTCGGCAGAGAGACCTGAAACAAAAGAGCTAAAAAGCTGCTGACCATACTCGCTATAAATTCTAGCTGGGTCATTATAGGCTACATAAGCTTTCATGTTGTATATTTTTTCGTTTGCGTTGAGTGGCTGAACCATGCCAAGAATAAACGCATTTTTCATATGAGTTACAAAGTCCGAAAAGGCGTCCGCAACAAAATTTAAACAAAGCAAATTTGAAACTGCCGAAGAAGGCACAGGACGCAGATTTTCATACTTCGCAGCGATGGTGTTTTGCTGCCTATCTATTCTCCCATAGTACGCCTTTTCATACCATGTGTCTAAAGGCAGCTTAACATTCTTTGGATAAATAGCCTCCTTGTATAAGGCTCTTTGAAAATAAAGAGCAAAGGAAGATAATCCGTTATTTCCTGCCGGATTTAGTAAATCAAAACTTGTATACTCAAATGTTGTCATATTATACTATTCCTCGTCATCTTTACTGAGGAATTCTCCCACGGACGAATTCTTCCATATATCTTTCGCTAGATTCTTATAATCTTGAGCGCCGGCACTGCTCTCACCGAAAAGGACGGGTAGTGTCTCCCCCGTGAAGATACCACCAACGGAGCCGAAGTCGATCTTGAAGTCATCCCCTCGGGCCGCTTGCTCAAGATCAGCTTGTACCTCACCAACTTCTGCAACAGCCTTATCATAAAGATATTCTTTGGTTGGCACCGGAAGCGCAGGATTTGATTCTGGCTTTATGTTTCCGTATCCCATATCTCCCCCCAGATCTACATCAGGCAAAAGCTTGTTCCCCTTGAATTCAACTCCCTCATGTAAAGCAGTGATATCGACGTCGAACCCTCCGGGAGTGACTTTAGAATTAACGGAAGTTATCATGTAATAACCATGAAGCCCTAGATAATCTAAATATTCTCTGCTTGCCCCCATCAAAGACGGGTTAATGTAAATATACATTCCGTTTTTATATAACGTATTTCCCACCAAGCTAATGTTTGCTGAATAAAGTTCTCGTAGCTGCTCAGCGCCCAGGGCACCTTCCTTTTGAATTCTTGATTCTCGCAAATATGCTTGATCTTCTCGGGAAAAGTTTAATGTCTTTACAAGCCCACAGGCAGACCCAAGATAATGGTGATAAATACCTTTATTTAGATCCTTTACATAGTTGCCATCCAAGTCTTTTGGGTGCGAATCTGTTGGATACAGAATTAACCCCAAATCTGATAGTAGAACGTTATCGTCACAAGTTAAAGCTGCTTTCGCTTTACCTAGCTCTGTTGCTGGGTAAGTATTGTTTGCCACAAATCTAGGTGTATCGATGGTATTCTTAGTTAGTGTTAACGGCTGTGCGTCAAATCTCTGTTGAAAGCTAAATTCTTTACCGAAACACTTAGATGATAACGCTTTGGTAATCAGTTCTTTGCAAACATCTTTTACAAAATAAAGAAAAAAGTAATTATCTTTGTCTCTTTTCACGACATTGTTCTTAAACCAAAGCTGGAATGCATCAAGCGATATTGGAATATCGCCTATATTCATCGTTCTATAAATTCCGTTTATTTCATTGTTATCAGTTGGTGTTTCTTTTGTAATCGCATCAATCACAAGCACATCTTTAAGGTCATACCCGCACCTAATAAGATCGTCCAAGTTTTTTACCTTAAAAGCTTGCAATGGGTCTATCATTTCTACATCTGAAATAAAAAACTGAAAGTTTAACGGGCGCTGTCCATCAAAGGCGGCGCCGCCATTGTTAATCTTAATTTGCTCCAAGATATTATCAAACAAATCTCCCAAAAAGAAGAAAGGAATATTAATTTTTTGGTGATTTGTTAATTCATCAAATCTTTTGTTTTCTTGTGTGCTATAAGCTTTAGCAAGATCTTTCGAATTTATCGCAGCATTCTTGTTTATCTCGTCTAGTATAACGGTATTGACAACAAGAGGTGAAAAATCAATTTTTCCTTGGTCTGACAATCTACGCTTAACTCTTTTTTGTCTTTCTGTGGGAGTTAGTTCATCATAATTCGGCAATCTTAATTCATTCGGATTAATGGAAATATTATAGATTGTTCTAGAATCATAAAGTCTTTTTAATAATTTTTTGTATTTAACGTTTCTGTCTATGTTTTTGAGCTGTTTAATTTCCTCTAGTGCTTCCTTTTTTACTTTCTCATCGCTGTCGGATTGTTCCCCTTCGCTAACTGCTTCTATCTTGTTTTCCTCTCTTTCAATATCTAGTTGAATTAATTTTGAAGAAACATCAAAAATGTTGGAAGTTTTTCCTGTAAGCAAGCCGGCCAAGCTAGCCTGATATTGAACTGACAGCTCCAAGCTTCCATTTTGAGCAAAGTTAATTTGATGGTTCGTCATCTGCAAAAATAAAGAAATTTTTGATTCTTCGATCGCATCTATTAATCGGGATGCTTTATCAGCATTGCCGACCAGTGCAGTAATAGCTGCCTTTGGAGGTGTTGACCATCCAGCGCAAATCTTTACTCTATAATTGTTGCCCTGATAATCCCGATGCAAGTTAGAACGAAGAATATCGTCTGTGCAAGGTTTCTGGCTGTTTTTGTTGTCTTTTTTGCTCTTTCCTTTTTGAAGCTTTCTTACTCCGGGCGAATTGATAATTAAGTCAAGAAAATTAGGCTCATCTTGACCAGCAGATCTAGCACCATTAAAGAAATCATTGACAGACTGAAAATACATCACCAAATTAGCAGATATGTTGTTATCAACCTCAGCCGGCTGCACACCGTCCAAAGACCAGCTAAAAGATTTAATCCCGGCGCCGGGGGCTCGTCCAGTTGAGCCGTCCAAAATATCGCTAATATCGTCCTGAGTTAGAAAGCTTGGTATCTTAAGATCTTTTACGACCGGCTTTCCATTTTCCGTCTTTATATCGCCTTTATCATCATATTCAATTCTTGATATTTTAATGTATGGTGTCAAGAGACTGTATACATCTGGGCATATATTTAGGTATTCATCAATATATGCAGACCTTCCGCCGTGTTCAATTGTGTTTATAACGTTGCCCGGGTCGCCTTGGTTTGTAACTTTTGTCACGTTCCGATACAGTGTTTTGTATGGACCATCTTCCTGCCTTTTGTCGACAAATTGGGAGATGTTTTCAAGTAGAAAGCATTGAAAATCAAAAGGAGTAAGTTTAGGCTTTTCATCTACTACCTTAACAATATCGCCATTGCTTCCCTCCGCTGACGCTGGAAGTAGGGCATCATTAACTTCATTTTGCGCTTGTGCCGCGGCAAGGTCGCCTTTTAGTTGCTCAATGACTTCTTTTACTAGCTTGCCAACGTGACCTTTTCTTGCAAGCAATTCCTCTGGACCATATATCTCTCTGACTAGGCTCTTTACTTTATCTAATATGTCCCGGGTATAATCAAACCTTTTTTCATTAGGGTTGCTTCCCCAAAATTCTTTGAATCCTACAATACTGCCCCCGCCCACGGCGCCGTTGATGGTCGATGCGCTCTCGAACCCGGAGTCAGGGTTGAATCCACCGGAAGGAGTCCATATAATTTTTAGTTCTGGGTCGTCGCCTTCTCGGAGACCGAGTGCTAAATAGCGCAAATCTTTGGCTTTGTCTCCGAGCGTTTTCTGGTAGTTCAACCATTGAGGTGGTCTCGGATTTTCCTGTGTTAAGTTGGCTATGGTTGGAAGCCACGCGCGTAGGTTAGCATCGATGAATGGATTTTTTGTTCCGGATGGTGCGCCAGCGGGATTCATCAGTTCACCTTTTTTAACAAGTTTTTTTAAATCCTTAATTTTTAAACGATCCCCCGATCCGTTGTTAGTTAGCGCGTCCCCTAGTGCTGTAAGTGTCTTTCCATAAAAGCTTTCATTTCCTCGGGTCGATGCGGTCCTAATAGCTTGTCTGTCCTTAAATGTATACGTGTTGCCAAACGCTTCAAAACTTAAAGCTTCTTCGGTGTTTTGCTGCATGACCACATCACCGCCAGCTCTCGCCACGATTTCTATAAAAATATACTCTTTAAGAACAGTATCAACAAGATTTTGATATTTGGACATTAATCACTTACCTATCAAAATACCTTAAGACCTCTTGAAGTGGCAAAGGAATAAAAACCAGATCTCCGACATTGAGATCTGCCTCAGTAGGCTTTTGGTTAAACATGGCAATAACCCACCAATATCTCGGGCTATTGTAATATTGAATGGAAAGTTTAAAATAACGATCCCCAGTTTTCCAAACATGACGAACCCTAGTTAGATTCCTAATCTCTTCGGGGTCGGGATAGTTCATTTCCGGGGTCGCATAATGACGAACGTATTTTATATCTCTTGCATCAAAAAGAGAATCGTACAACCCATTATCGTTGGTAAAGATCAATCGCTTATCGTATCTATCAGGCATTATCTTACTCCAAAATGTCGCCGCGTTCGGCGGCGGCTAGGCGCTCTAGCTCGTTCGTTTGTCCAGCAGAAACAGTAAGTTCTCCTCCCAGCTCGTCGCCGGTCGCTTCTGAGATCTGTGTTGCTTGTAGTTCACCTATAACAGCATCTGAAGTGTTAGAATTGGGAAACCTATTTGTTATCCCTTTCTCCCCACCGAAAATACCTACCTCGTCCCAACCAACCAAATGGGTGTGCAAAACGTTAAAGGTAAAGTTTAGTGATACTTTTTTCGGAATGTAACTATTTTTCTTTACCTGAATGGTTTTAGTTTGAGAGATTTTTTCGGCATCAGAAAGTTTATATTCATCATTACCGAAAACATTTTTTGCTATATTAATTTGTTCCTCTGGAGAGAGCACCTGATCTAGCGGCTCTCCCTGTCCCTTCTTTAGAATAAAGCCGCCTTCTGCCATGTCTGGTGCATAAGAAACGCCACCTTGTACATATCCATATAGATATGATCTATAATCGGCAGCATTAAACAAATTTGTCCATTTAACTCCTAGTAATGGAGCAGCTTTTAAGGTAGTCTGAGCGCGTCGAGATTTCCGGGTAAGCCTGCCCTCTTGGTTCTTAAAGTGAGTATCATACATAGGATAAAGAAACTCTATAAAAGTATTTATGTTTGCTAGATTCTGAACGGCTGTTCCAATACCGTCTGAGACGACGTCAAAACCTAAAGTTATTGTTCTTTGTGTTCCTTCGAAAGTTGCCAAAGGATCCATGCGACCATAAACCGAAGTTGAAGACCAATTTGAATTAAACGTGTCACTAAATTGAGTGACCCAACCTTCAAAACTAACTCTGTTACCAGTCGGTAAATGTTTGATTGAAATTGTAAAAAATTCGTCTTTTCTTAATGATGGTGAATACATGCTTAATTAATTCCTACCCGTTCGAGAATGGGCTGAACGCTCCCTTCCCTCTAGGACTATCTATAGCTTTAACTATAATATCCTCAATTTTTTCTTCACCGATATAAACGGCGACCTGCTGTGGTCCCCCGCCACCAGATGTAAATTCTTTCAACGTATCAACAAGTGATTTGAAGTCTTCTTTGGAAATAACCTCGGACCCTTGACCGCCAGTTAAAAGAATCTCTCCCGGGTGGACAATCGCTTGTTTGGTCGTTACGGTACCTCCCTCTTGGAACGCTGGAGTTATTTCTCCGGTTTCCAATCCTTGCCCAAGCAGACCAATTCCGCCTCCAACCGCGCCCCCGACCGCCAAGCCGCCAGCAGCGATCATGCCGAGCTTTGGAATCAGCGCCAAGGAGAAACCACCTGTGAATGGTGCTGCAGCAATGGCAGCAGCGACTCCTGCTACTGCTAGTAATGAGCCCAAAGTCGCTGCTGCTTTTGTCGCCTGACTCATACCGTTGGTCATCTTACCGAAACCTTGAGCTACTGATCTGATTATGTTCATCAGCGGTATGAAAATAGTATCTATTAACGGTCTCAAATCAACAGCCAGTCCCATAAATGCTGATTTTAGCTGCTGTGCCATTTCTGCTGACTGCGCAGCCAGCTCCTGCAACTCTTTCTGATTCATGGCATCTAGAGCGTATTGTTCTTCAGACATATTGAAAAGCCTTTGTGCTTCTTCAACAGAGGTTCCCATGGCAGCCGCGATTGCCTGCTGCTCAAAACGGTTTAAAGCGTTAAACTGAATGCCGGCAGCGTCTGTTGAGCGACGTAGAATTTCAATTCTTTCTTCCTCGGACGCGTTAAGCATATCAATAGAGTTAAGATATGGACCACCCAAAATAGCATTTAAACGACCAACGGCTTTTCCAGCAGAATCAAACTGATCAAACTGACCCGCTATTTTTAGCAACTGGCTCATTTCCAAACCAGAGTTCTTCGCCTGGACAGCCAGACCCTTAAACACTTCTGTTGCATCTGTACCATACTTTGCCAACGCTCCGAACGATCCTTCAAAATCTGCTGCTAATTTATTTAATGGTACTTCTAAAGCTGTCGCGGTGCCTGCTAAATCTAATAATAGGTCGCGACTTTGAGCGGCACTCATACCAGTCGCCCTAATGGTCTTATCTAAAATACTCGCTGTTACCCCGGCATCGATGCCGATTTCTTGCAAGAGCGCAGTTGTATCTTCTAGCGCAGCCCTAGTGCTTGGAGCCATTTGCGTAAAGGTAGAAAATTGCGAGTATAAAGCCTCGACTGCCTTACCGGCTTCCTCAGCCGTAACGCCAAAAGCAAAATTTCTTCTTTCTAATTGAGTTATATCTACATTATACTTAGCGGTAGCTCCGGTTGATTTTCTAAAACTAGAGATAACCTTATCTTGTGCTTTTGCAAGTTCGACAGTTTGATCAACAAACTTTTCCATTCCCGACATGAGGATTCTGGAGGCAATATTGCCCAGGACATTCGAAAAGCTGCCGCCGGTTTCCTTAAGGGTCTTAAAGCCCTGACCTAATTGGGTTGCCTTATCAGACATTCCACCGGTGGCTCTGCTAAGTCCCAGAGTTTTTTCTATCTGAGCGGTGAGCCCTTCCTCTGCGGCTTCTTGATTTTTTAACCTTTGTTTTTCTTCCGCTTCTCTTTTTTCCCGGTCTCTTTCTCTTTGATCGGCAGCCTTTTTTTCTGCTCTGGTTCTTTTTTCCAGAGCAGCAGTTTCTTCTTTTAAGGAATCAATTCTTTGTTGCTGAAGAGCTTGCAGAGTTTGAACTGCTTCGGTCTGTCTGGATATCTCTTCAGTAAAAGCCCTATATTCAGTTGTTCCAGCCGAATATTCCTCTCTCTGGATCTTTAGAAGCTCAATTTTATCTCGCGCAGCTTGCAGGTCTGCTTGTCTTTGTTTCGCGAGTTCTTGAAGTTGTTTAATTTCTTCTTCAGTTGTTGCCATTATCTAGATTCCATTAGTTTTTAAATGGCCATTTAAGACCGGTCTCATACTCAAATGTACGGACAGACTTATCTAACTCATATTTTGACACCATGGTCGAGGGATCATCTAGTCCATTTTTGATATAAGAGTCCATATATCTTTTTTCTCTGTTAAGGGCTGTGAAAAATGCTGATATCTGAGATGGAGACCCTTTGACACTAAGATTGGGTCCGCCGCGAGAAGCATTGCTGCCCTTCATCATTCCGCTGGAGCCATATATATCAACGTTACTATAACCCAAACTTCGAAGAAGATAAGCTACATTATGTGCAAAGTCGTTATATCCACTGTAAATTTCATTTAAATCTTTGTTAGTTAAATCAATAACAATTTTATCGGTCATTGGTGGTCCCTCTTAATATAAAGTAAATAGTCACAAACAGCAAAAGCCGCAGTTATCTACCGCGGCCAGCTTTTCTAATTTCTTCATTGTGTTTTTCAAACTCTTTTACTAATCTTTCCAAGAACCATCGACGCAATGGAATGGGAAGATTGTATAGCTCTGTGAATGACCAGCCACCGTGGTGCTTTAGAGTGAAAAACTCTTCGTATACAGCTTCTTGATATTTAGCGCCTAGGCCAAAAAAATTCTGCCGTCATCGGCATGCCCACCTCTCCCCTATGAGAGCAATTCGAACACTCAAAATCAAATGTCATGTTAATATCTGGCTTTACCTTATCATACTCTTCACGCAAAAATCTGGCGTCTACAAGAGGAAGAATCTCTGCCAGTCTGTCCAACTGTTGCTTGTTCGTCACACCGTTTGCGGAAACTATAATAGACGACAGTAATAAAGTGCCAAAGTTTTCTAACTGCTTCTTTTTTCTTCTAGCTTCAACTGTCTTTGTAATATTACTCTCGTCTTTTGAAGTAAGCAACTTGAAAACAATCTCTATACCTGTTGAAGGAAGTTTTACTTTATATCCTCCTTCTGTGGCTTCAGAAACACTGTCAGCTGATTCGCTAAAGCCTAAATCACTTAAATTAACTGTTACTTCATTCTGCTCAGCACAAGCAGGACAAGCTATATCAACTTCATAAAATGGACCAAATCCAGTAATTCTAGATGCTATCAGCACAGCATTCTTATCACCAACCAAAAGTGTATCTGGATTTATTGACTTATCAGCAATAACAGAACGAACAAGACGATCAATAGCAAGACCTTGCTTAAGCAGAGTCTCTGACGTCAAAATATCCTCTTCTTTTGCTGTCATATGTTTAATTTCAATGACAGTCTGGTTGTGAAGTGGGTGGTCTTCTGGATAAAACAAACCTTTGCTCGGTAACTCAACAAATTCTGTTGGGTTTACAAAAGAGAAAAGGTCTGTTGCTTCTGATGTGGGGGGTGCGGGCGCGTCTGGTTGCGGTGCGCCGAGCCGCTCTAAATTATTTCTTCGTGACAAAAATCACCTCGTTTCTATACTATAATGCTGTCACAGCCGCTACTGCAGGACCAGACTCATACTCAGCCCAATCATAGCGGAAAGTCATTTCAATATTAAGTAAACCATCATCCTCGTAAGATAAATCACCAAACGTTGCGGTTGTAATGAATGCGTTATTGAGTGTCCAAGTACCAATAAGACCGCCCTGTCCGTTCAACTCTTCAAAGATGACGTTACCAAGGGCATCAACAGCACCCTGCTTGTTAACAGTGCCTGGAGCGACTGCTGGGTTAAAGAAGACATCCTCCTGAACATCAGGCTTTAGATATCCAGACTTCGTAAGTGCATCATAAAGAATCTTGTTGCCATCTGGGTTGATAGCATTAACAATTGTAGCGTTAACTGTGTTCCACTCAACTGATCCTGGGTAATAGTACGTGTTACCCAAGAACTTGTGAGGGGTGTCAGATATCGTGTATGACGGCTTTGTAACCGCCTTGGCGAGATACTGCTCGTACCTAAACGCAGCGTTAAGGTCGGTTAAGTTTGGTAGTGTGAGCAAAAAGCGGTGTGATCTTCTTGGCTCTGATAATGCTGATGTCCAAAATGGCATTTATATAGTCTCCTGTAAGTCCTATTATTATATAGTGCGGGGAGCCGGAACTCCCCGCATTTTATTAATCGTCAAACGATGCTCCTGTTCTTGTGATGTTGAAGTCAATCGCAATGAACTCAATTGCTCGCGTTGGCTTCAAGAAGATCTTCGCATATAGAATGTTTCTATCGACAAGATCAGGGGTTGTGGTTGTGTCATCAAGAACAACTCTGTAATCGGATAGACCAAAGTTTGTCTTAACATCAGCCAAGAATGGGTTAACCTGTGCTGTGAATCGCTTCCAAGTCTGCTGTACGTTTGGATCAAAGAGCAAGCCAGAGGCAATCTGGGAAATGCGCTTCTTAACAAAGATCATTAGACGTCGAACGTTAATGCGATCCAGCGCTGAAGGGGTAACCTGTAGGGTCTTCTGACCGAAGATTACAATGCCCTCTGCTGGGAACTTAGCGATTGGGTTAATGTTCGCAGCGTAGAGGTCATCACGATCCTTTCGGCGTAGCTGGTGAGCAACATCAACAACTGGGATACCCGCAGAGCCTTCTGTGAGTCCACCGCGGTTGAAACCAGCTGGCGCGAACCAAACCTGTGTTCTACGCTGTGAGCTAGAGAATGTTCCAATAGCTGCGACAGAAGGTGGCAACCATACGAACTGACCGTTGATGGTGTCTCGTGCTCTAACCCATGGGTAGTACGCTGCACCGTAAGAGGAGTTTAGATTCCTGGATCGAAGTCCATTAACCAATGTAGTAATTGTTGACTGCGTGTTGAGGCGCTGGAGTTCGGATCCATCTTCTCTTGGCTGGAAAGCATCCGGAAGATCGATAACTGCTAGAGCATCTGCGCGTTCCTCACAAGTTCTAACAAGATGTGTTGTGAGTCCTTCCTGGGTCTGCGCAGGAATAGCGGCTAGGTTCATTTCAACAACCTCAGGATCCGAGATAGAATCAATAGCTCTTCTAATCGAGAAGAAAGAGTAACTAGTCGAGTCAGATGGAGTCCCAGGCATTCTTGTTGCTGAGAATGGATCCATCTCCTTGATATCTACACCATCAAATCCACCGAAAAGAGGAACTGTAAATCTATCGTAACCCTGGTCAAGGACTCCTGAAACCGCACCGTTCTGGGCAGTTAGAGATGTTTCAGTTCCCGAATCACCTGAGCCGACAACATGTACACCTGATCCTGAAATATCATCCAGCGTGAAGGTTGGCGACAGTTCTGTATCAGTCTCACTGGCAGTGAAATCCCCCACAATGCCACCGCGGGGTCGAAGCAAGTCTATAGTAGATTTTGCGAAAACCGTCGAGCTTGCAGAGCGACCGGCTTGGAAGCCGAAGTATGCATCGGTTGGATTTGCTAAGTTACCATCAGAGGCGCTAACACGTAGCACGGGCTCCGGGAAGGTTAAGGTAGTCAAAAGCGTCAGGGCGTTTGTAGATGTAACAGACCCGGATGTAATGAAAATACTTCCTGTTGTATAGGCTCCGGCCCCGATAGCTGCCGGGAGAGCAATTCCTGATCCTGAAACCCAGCTACTCTCGGCGCGGGCGGAACCGCCTGCTCCGGTGCCTGCCACAGCTGTAAGATCCTGATACTTTGTAATACCCTTGAATCCGAAAGGAAGCAGCGAAGGATTTGTATTACCTGCATCTACATCAGAGTTAACAGAAACATAAATATACTGAGAGTTGTTGGGGTAGTTTCCTTCCTGAATGTATCTTCTTTCCGTCGTGTCCCATGTTTCTCTGTAATCACCGATCTTTCGCGCGATGTAATTAAGGGAGTTCGGGTTTAGGTTACAGTTGTTAAACTGCTCTACGACGCGGACAACGTTATCGCTGTCACTGAGGTGTCTAACAACAACAGAGAATGTGCCGTACTCGTCCTCATCGTTGGTTGATCTCTTAATATCCTGAATAGAGACCTTAAGGTTCTTGTTGGTCCAATCACCGGGCTCACCACGAGCGATAAACTGAAATAGGTCTGTGGCTGTTGCGGAAGGCGAAAGCTTGCAGCTAACAATCTGAGGTGTTCTCGCTGCTTGTAGAACATATGAAAAGTCATCTCCCTGGGTAGTGCCGTTCTTAATCCTGATAAATGCAGCCGCAATTGAAGAGCTGTCATCAGTTAGAACTTCGTCTAAGTGACGATCAAATGTTTCACCCAAGAAATAATCTTTTCTGTTATTAGTAGTGGTGATGGCATCCGTGAGAAGCTGTGGGTTTGTGTTGAAAACTTTTCTGATGTATCGTGAATCGTTTCGGTTAAAATTAAAAGTAAGTTGATCCGTCGAGGTACCGGCGGCTTGATTACCAATAACAGCCTTAAACTCCTTTGCAGTGGAGTCAGAGGATATAACAACAATGTCTGAGCCTGTTAGGGCTGCAGCGCTGTCAGTGCCGCTAGTGAATCCTGTTCCTGTGCCCTGAAGTATGGCACCAGAAAGCTGCAACTCAACATTATCTTTTGTATAAAAAATGGCTCCCAACGCTCCAGTTAAAACGTTGTTGCTGCCAGTTTGGAAAAGAACAAGTCCGTAAGCACGGTTGTTAGTGCCGGCTGTCCAGCCAGCTTCTGCAGGCTGACCGGAGGCGCTGTCGTCTTCAGCACCGAGTAAACGAATATAAGTTAAGGGAGAACTATTGCGAAGATAAGCTTGCGCGGCATACATTCCGTATGTTGTGGCGGTTGTGTTGGCGCCCTGTCTCCATACATCATCGCCGGAGTTTCCTGGACTTGGGGTGCCGAAAACACTAACAAACTCCTCAAAAGAGTTTACTGTTATTGGTCTAAGTCCTGGACCTTTTTCAGCGCGACCAATGATAACTGGTCCAATGCCTGCTGGCGAAGCAGGGAGCTGTGAGTTATCAATTTCGTTGACAAAAACGCCGGGTGATACAAATCGGTAATTCTTAACTGACATTCGTTCGGTTCTCCTACATTGCGAAAATGTTCAAAGTAAATAGTGTTAAATAGTAGGAAGAGAATTATTCTCTGTAAAATCCGTCTTTTATGTTTTCGGGGATATCTCCCACTATTGTTCTTTCTCTACCAAGTTTGATATCAACTGCATTCTCGCGCTTAACAATCTTTGGTTTTTCTTGGTTTTCGCCCTCTCCTATAAGATAACCAAGAGTTTCGATATTAATATTAGTTTCGTAGTTTCTCTGTTCCATCCCAATATTCGCTTGGTTGGAGTTGTTGGCGAAACCACCATCAATAAAAATTTCATAGAAGTGCCCTTCTGCTTCGATACGCTTTGGTGTCCTAGAATTACCAGGAATTGTTATAAATGGCCGAATCAACTCATTCATTTGCTGCTGATACTCTGTTCGAATAGAAATCTCATACATTACTTTAACCCAGGTGGGTATTGGTATTGTTATGGTTTCATATACAGTTTTGGCAGTTGACATGTTTCTCTTATTAGTATTAAGCATCTTGTTAGAAACATTGTTATCCGTGCCAAGCTTCCTATTAGCCTGGGCGTTCTGAAACTCAGCAGTCTTCTTTTGATTTATTTGGCGAGCCACAGTAACTGTCCCCCCTTTTTCATCATCAACGGGGTATAAATTAGCAAACACAGTTCCTCTATAATCTTGTTCTTTAGTTACGTTAGATCTGTTAACTGTAATCAAAGGAAGGATTAAAGTTTCTTCTTTATCCCTCAGGTCTTTATTGTGTTTTATCTGGAATGCGCGCTCGGACGTGACCCAGAGAACCGGAACTTTCTTAAATCCATCGTTAGTGTTAGTAAAAAGATTAAGCTCTTCGTCAATAAACCGAAGCATCGCTCTATCAATTGTTTCTAAAGACGAAGGCATAAACTCTATTTCTTGAAGCTTGGATGCAACCTCTTCATCTCCAACGTAATTGAATCGCTGCGAGCGCTTGTCTTTTATTTGCTTTTCGGTTCTTTTGCTACGGGACATCCAACTACCCTACGTAGATGCCGGCTGGGACATTTTCAAGAACCTTCTTGGTCGAATCTTGTAGCGTTGAATCAATTGCCGCCAACTTATCGTATGTTGTGTCTTCAAGAATCCCTTTAAGCTCATCTCGCAACTGATCCATCTCTGTTCTCGCCTGTGATAACAATTCTGCAGCGTTTAGCGTTACAGATTCCCCTGGAATAGGGACAGAGGAGAACTTTCCTCGGACTTGTCCGAGTATTTCTTTTGTTAATGCCAAAGCAAATCTACGAATCCATTGCTTACCAATGGCATTAATGTTCTCATATGGAATATTTTCAAATGGAAGAGTGTTTAGGTTGTTAACACCTCCCACTCCTTCGTTACCTCGGCCAGTTTCTTCCCAGGCTTCATATTCTCCATCAATAGTAAACTGAACCCAGAAATTATCAGGTGATGACGAATCAGGGGTAGGAAATACTCTCAACATGTTATCATGAATTTCATATGAATAGTGGGAGACTCTTACATTCAAAGCATCTTCGTAGGCGATCGCCTGAAGTTTGTTCTGCCAAGTAGGAACAATTTCAAAGGTAGAGTCGTCAGCATACTGACCATAAGTTCTTAGGTTGCCTACAACTGAGAACCCGCCGTAATAACCATAGAAACGCCACATTGCTCTTGGAGTTTTAAAAAATACTTTTCTAATAACAACTCTCTTATCTTGAACCTGTCCATAATAAGGGACTGTCGTATCTGTCTCCGAAGAAGAAGAGATTAAAGTTTGCAAATCATAATCTTGCTGATCGGCAGCTACGTCTATTGATGCCGAATATATGGGGGTTAAGCCGCCGAAGCCGGCCTCTGTAGCCAAAGCTTCGGAAACTCTGCGGACATACCCATAATCAAATCTAGGATACTTTAAAGCAATGTTTGAACCTGAAAGTGCGCTTCCGGATACTATTTGCCCATCTTGGTCAAAAGAACCAGTGGCGCCCCCCAAAAGACTTGATAGTGAGTTTTTGGACTGATGTAAATTAACTAAGTAAGAGTACTCTAAGACTGCTTCTTCGTAAGCAGAATAAATAGAACCTTCTGCCAATTCAATGTCAAGCACATCTCCGCCCAACTTCTTGTAGGTATAGGCTACCTGATCAGCCGCACCAGACAAAAACGAGGTTGATGCGGCATAAATGCCAAAGGGTAAAGTTGCTGCCACATTTGTTGTAGCACCGGTGACCGGAAGAATGTTGGCATTCGAAGTTGACGCTGGACTTAGATTTGGTATCGACATTAAAGACCCTCAGAT
>CENK01007856.1_pt1 | contig 15910 bp, 25 predicted proteins | sample 530191 | NCBI WGS metagenome assembly CENK01 (sample SAMEA2619686, study PRJEB7988) | marine metagenome | biome: marine biome (ENVO:00000447); feature: deep chlorophyll maximum layer (ENVO:xxxxxxxx); material: "saline water (ENVO:00002010), including plankton (ENVO:xxxxxxxx)" | depth 60 m | reverse complement strand
AGTTCGTCGCTAGTGTGCTCCTGTTCGTCTGCCATTATGCCATAACCTCCAATTGATGCTGTACCTTGTGCTCTTCATATGCTCTCAGCAGTGAGTTGATGCCTCTGCAAATCTCATTGTAGCTTTCGTGTGTGAGTTTGATACGTCCGTTTTCCTTTAGTGTCCAGATCCCGTCTACTCGTGTTAGCTGTAGCTTTCTCATGTCTATACGTCTCCCACTAGTCTGTGCAGTTCGTTTTGTGGCACTTGTTCCACTGGCGAAGTAACACCTGTTAGCCACTTGTTGATGTGCTTGCTGGTAGTCACTGACCATTTTTTCTCAGTGCGAATGTATCGACCAGAGGGCAGTAGTGCAGCCACTGGTGTCTCATAGCTAAAGAATACCACAGCGCCACATAGTAGGCTAAGTTCCGTTTGGTTTGATCCGTATTGTCTAAGTTTCATTTTTCTATCTCCTATGATGCGTAATCGTATTCTGTGGCTTCTGACCACTTGGTGTCTGTAGCTTGCGCCATTGTGCTTATGATTTCTTCACGTGCCTCTAGCGTGTAGGTGTTGGGCAGAGTCACCTCTGCATATATGTCACCATTGTCGTCCAGTAACACATAATCATTATTCTGCTCTCTCCACCACATCAGACTGCCGTATGCTGCCATCTGTCATTCTCCGTCGTTGTTTTACGTAGTGTAATCACTGGAGCCTGCTGCTGTCAACAACAGGCTCGCATGATGCACTAGGCTGTGGCTCCTCTCGCTCTCACCAAGTAATCTATCCTAATCTGCTCCTCTAAAGTAGCACTCTCAGATAGCATCTGCCCTACTGGGTTATCGTCTCCCCAATGATAGGCAGTGCATATGTCACATTCAACAATCGCATCTGCTGCCTGCTCTGGTGTTACTTCAATTCCAAAAATCTTTAGCATGTCCGTCCTGTTGTGTTGTTGATGGTGCCCATTGTAGTCCTGTGGTAACTGCTGTCAATCGTTTGTTACTATCGAATCCCAGGATCTGATAGGTAGAATCAATTGTACTGGTGTGACTGTTGTGTGCTAGAGGCTACCACAACGGCTCACACTCTTGCACTTTTGTCAACTCTTTTTTCTCTTGACATCTCGTGCTGACTATGGTAGCGCCCTCAGGTTCACTCAGGTTTATCTCGTGTTGTCAAGTGTTGACACGAGTAGCGATGTGTGCTAGGGAAAATCTTTTGTTGACAAATGGGCTGGGGTATGCTAGAGGGGACGGGGGAGGGCGTAGCGTCTCTAGTAAATCTATAGTAGGCACTCCCGTACATCAAAAGTAAAACTAGGAAAACCTCAGTAAAGCTAGTGCTTACTAACATACCTAACCTTTTGATAACAAAAGAAAACTGCGGGACTATAAATTAACACATAAAAGGACTTGACAAACACAGAAAAATATGCTATAATAATAGAGTATTCTTTAGACGAAGACTAGAAGGTAAAATACACACATGGATATTGATAAAACATCTACAGAACCTAAAGCGCCACTAAAGCGCAAGAGAGGTAGACCTAGAAAAACAGATGTAGTCTCTAAATCTAAAGGATCTAGAGGTGCTGTAGGTAGACCTAAAGGTGATGCAGCGATTATCAATGAGTACAAAGCTCGTATGTTGGCTTCACCCAAGTCACGTAAAGTAATGGATGCTATCTTCGATGCAGCTTTAGACGATGAACACAAGAATCAAGCGGCAGCATGGAAACTAGTGATGGATCGCATGCTACCCTTAAGTTACTTTGAGAAAGATAGCGCCTCTGGTAGATCAGCGGTATCCATAACAATCTCAGGTATCGGTAGCGGAGCAGTAGAGACCGATGTGACACCTAATGATCCCATAGAAGGAGAGTATACACAGGATGTTTAAGTACTTTACCAAGGACGAATTTGTGTGTCAAGCCACAGGCGAGAATGAGATTGAAGAAGAATTGATTTTTGCACTAGATGAGCTTAGAGAGCACTGTGGTTTCCCTTTTGTAATCACAAGTGGCTATAGATCACCTGACCACCCTATTGAACTAGGGAAAAACACTCCCGGAACACATGCACAAGGTATTGCAGCGGACATAGCTGTGTCCTCTGGTTTACAAAGGTACACTATAGTAAAGAATGCGATTAAGTTAGGCTTTACTGGGATTGGTGTAGCCGGAGGCTTTGTGCATGTAGACATTAGGGCTACTCCAGATACACCTGTAATGTGGACGTATAGTTAGTGAACACTAACAGAGAATACAAGACAACCCTAGCACAACAAGAAGATCTAAATTGGGACGGAGATCCTGAGTTAGACGTAGAGTATGAGTGTGAGGAAGAGAAAGACTTGGATGAGCTAGTGGTCAAGTGGTTCTATGACTAGCCTTAACATACAACTGCTTGACTGGCAAAAGCAAGTCTGGGCTGATGACACTAGGTTTAAGATTGTAGCTGCCGGTAGACGTACAGGTAAGTCCAGACTAGCAGCATGGATGTTGATTGTCAATGCCCTACAGGCAGACAAAGGCCACGTGTTCTATGTAGCTCCAACACAAGGGCAGGCCAGAGACATCATGTGGCAAACACTATTGGAGTTGGCGCATCCCATTGTATCCTCTAGTCACATAAACAACTTACAGATTAAGTTAGTCAATGGCGCTACTATATCACTAAAGGGTGCCGATAGACCTGAGACTATGCGTGGTGTGTCACTGAAGTTTCTAGTGATGGACGAGTACGCCGACATGAAGCCGGAGGTATTTGAGCAGATCTTGAGACCTGCCTTGGCTGACCAAAAGGGTGGTGCACTGTTCATCGGTACACCTATGGGCCGTAATCACTTCTACGACCTGTACAAGTACGCAGAGCTAGAGGACGATGAGTCCTATCAGTCATGGCACTTTACAAGCTACGACAATGAGCTACTAGACCCAGATGAGATTGATTTAGCTAAAAAGTCTATGTCCTCCTATGCCTTTAGACAAGAGTTTATGGCATCCTTTGAGGCCAGAGGCTCAGAGATGTTTAAGGAGGAGTGGGTCAAGTTCGGTGAGACACCGGAGATAGGCGACTACTACATCAGCATTGACTTAGCTGGCTTTGAGGACGTAAGCAAGAAAAGAACTAAAAACTCTCGACTAGACGAATCAGCAATTGCAGTAGTGAAAGTCAACGAAGACGGTTGGCACTTAGAGAACATCATATACGGTAGATGGGACTTAGCGGAGACAGCTAGAAAGATCTTTGAGGCTGTGCGGGACTACAGGCCCATCAGTGTAGGCATAGAGCGTGGTATTGCTAAGCAGGCTGTGATGTCACCGTTGATGGACTTAATGAAGCAGCGTGGTAGATTCTTTGTTGTAGAGGAGCTAACCCACGGCAACAAAAAGAAGACAGACAGAATCATGTGGGCCTTGCAGGGTAGATTTGAAAACGGTCAGATTACTCTAGGCAGGGGAGAGTGGAACAGTAAGTTCTTAGATCAATTGTTCCAGTTTCCTGACGTATTGACACATGACGACCTTGTGGATGCCTTTGCGTACACAGATCAACTGGCTAAGGTAGCCTACAGTTATGACTTTGAGATTGATGACCTTGAGGTCTTGGACGTTGTAACAGGATATTAATGAAAAAATTAGTGATTGTAGCACTTCTACTGTCTGGTTGTGCTTCTAATCCAGTTATAGACAAAAACTTAAACTTAAAATATGCAAACGGTTACGGAAGCGATTACTGCCCTACTAGTGGTATGCTCTTAGTAGGAGGACTAACAGGAACAAGTGCAGTTTTCCTTGGAGGAGCTTCAGCAGCAACAGGAGGAATTGTAGCATTAGCCGTAGGCGCTGTAATATGGTCTAACACTGGAGTTTGGGAAAACTCTTGTTTTGAAGGAGAAACTAATGCCAGCGAGGGCAGGAACTAGAGCACGCTCACAGGGTGCTAAACGTAAATCTAAGTCGAGAGTAAATGAGGCTGGAAACTACACAAAGCCCACCATGCGTAAGAATCTATTTAATCGAATCAAAGCAGGTGGCAAAGGCGGCTCCCCCGGACAATGGTCGGCGAGGAAAGCCCAGATGCTGGCAAAGCAATACAAAGCCAAAGGAGGAGGCTACCGATGAAAGGTGTACCTCACTATACCAGAGAAGGCAAGGAGTGGAAAGGAAACACTCACAAAATGCCAAACGGACACTTGCATACGCATAAGTCCCACGGAAAGACAAGCCAGCGTTTGTTCCATTTCAAAGAATTAAGCAAGACTGCACAAAAGAGAGCTAAGTAATGGCTTTAGCTAAATCACAGAAGTCTCTAAAGAACTGGACTAAGCAAAAGTGGCGTACAAAGTCAGGTAAACCCAGCACTCAGGGGTCAAGAGCCACAGGTGAACGCTACTTGCCAGAAAAAGCAATCAAGTCTTTATCCGCTAAAGAGTACGCAGCCACCACTAGAAAGAAAAGAAAAGACACAAAGGCCGGTAAACAGTTCAGTAAGCAGCCCAAGCGCATTGCTTCTAAGACTAAACGCTCACGTTAAGGGTAAACAGTATGGATTATGGCGACAACGACGTTCTGTCAAGTGACGAACACCTAGAAAACTGGGTAATGGCTAAGTGTGACTCATGGCGAGACCACTATGAGTCTAATTACGCAGAAAGATTTGAAGAATTCTACCGTTTATGGCGTGGAATCTGGGCAGCAGAGGACATGGAGCGCAAAAGTGAGCGTTCACGTATTATTTCTCCTGCATTACAGCAGGCTGTAGAGTCTAGTGTAGCTGAGATTGAGGAGGCCACCTTTGGTAGAGGCAAGTATTTTGATATTACGGACGAACTTGGCGATGCTGAGTCGCAAGATGTCGTGTATTTACGGCAAAAACTGCACGAGGACTTTGAAAAGACACAAATTCGCAAGCAAGTAGGCGAATGTCTCATCAACAGTGCAGTATTTGGGATGGGTGTGGCTGAAGTAGTGCTGGAGGAAGTCAAAGAGATGGCCCCTGCTACACAACCCATCATGGACGGTCAGCTACAGGCAGTAGGTGTAAACGTCACAGACCGCACAGTAGTCAAGCTACGCCCTGTACTGCCTCAGAACTTCCTAATTGACCCCGTAGCTACCTCTATACAGGACGCCATAGGCGTTGCTGTGGACGAGTTTGTGCCCCGACACAAGGTACAACAGCTACAGGAAGAAGGTGTCTACAGGGACGTATATGTAGGTCAGGCGGCTAGTGATTATGACCTAGAGCCAGATCAAGACCTTACTAGCTACGACGAAGACAAAGTACGCCTAACTAAGTACTACGGTCTTGTACCTCGCTATCTCTTGGAGATTGGTGAAAAGGAAGCAATGCTTGCCGATGACGAGGACATTGCTGATATTGAAGTAGAGGAACCGGAGAAAGACGAAGATGCAAGCTATTACGTCGAAGCTATTGTGGTTGTGGCTAATGGAGGCATCCTGCTAAAGGCAGAGGCAAACCCATACATGATGCAGGATCGTCCTGTAGTTGCCTTTCCTTGGGATGTGGTTCCCGGTAGGTTCTGGGGCCGTGGTGTGTGCGAGAAGGGCTACAACAGCCAGAAAGCACTTGATACAGAGCTTAGAGCACGTATTGATGCCTTAGCCCTAACTGTCCATCCAATGATGGCTATGGACGCTACACGGCTTCCTAGAGGCTCTAGACCAGAGGTACGCCCCGGTAAGATCATCTTGACCAATGGTGACCCTAAGTCTGTGCTCAATCCATTTAACTTTGGTCAAGTCAGTCAGATTACCTTTGCACAGGCAGCAGAACTACAGAAGATGGTTCAGATGTCTACAGGTGCTATTGACTCCGCTGGTATCCCCGGCAGTATCAATGGTGACGCTACGGCTGCTGGTATCAGCATGTCCCTTGGTGCAATCATCAAGCGTCACAAGCGTACTCTGATTAACTTTCAGCAATCCTTCTTGATTCCTTTTGTTAAGATGGCTGCTTGTCGTTACATGCAGTTTGACCCAGAGAACTACCCTGTCAAAGACTACAAGTTTAACACTACGTCTACACTAGGCATCATTGCTCGTGAGTACGAAGTCACACAGCTTGTGCAACTACTGCAAACCATGCCAGCAGAGTCTCCGCTGTACAACACGCTGATCCAGTCAATTATTGACAACATGAACCTGTCTAACCGTGAAGAACTGATGGCTAAGCTATCTCAGGCAGAGCAAGCGTCACAGCCTACGGAAGAACAGCAACAGATGCAACAACAGGTTGCACAGGCACAGATGGCCTTCCAGCAGTCACAGACAGCGGCACTCAACGGTCAAGCACAAGAGTCTTCCGCTAGAGCGCAGAAGATTGCTGTAGAGACACAGCTTGCACCACAGGAGCTACAGATTGACCAGATTAAGGCAGTCACAGCTAACCTGAAGGCAGGAGATCAAGACGACAAAGAGTTTGATCGTCGTATGAAGATTGCCCAGACATTCTTGAAAGAGAAAGAGATTGATCTAAAAAATCAACCTGTGCAACCCATGCAACCCATGCAACCCCAGCAACCCCTCCAACTGAGACAAGGATAGACTGATGGTAGTCACACGCACAGAGTTAATGGAAATTGTAGACCAAGTTAACAAGAAGTTTGAAGAACTAGAGTCTAAAATTAAAGAGCTTGAAGCTAAGAAACAGCCGGTTAAAAAGCCAGCATCAAAGGCAGCATAATTATGGCAACACGACGGGCCAAGCCTATACGCAAGACTACAGGCAGGGGTGGAAACTATCGCTCTACTAAGTCTGGCGCAGGCATGACTGAGAAAGGCGTAAAAGCGTACAGGGCCGCTAATCCCGGTAGTAAGCTCAAAACTGCTGTTACAGGTAAAGTTAAAGCAGGGAGTAAAGCGGCTAAACGCCGTAAATCTTATTGCGCTAGGTCAGCAGGGCAACTGAAAAGAAGTTCCGCTGAAACAAGGAACGACCCTAACTCTAGAATTAGGCAAGCTAGACGCAGGTGGAAATGTTAATTGCCTCAAGGAGATGATTATGCCCGGATACGGTATGGGATACGGTAAAAAAGCAATGAATGGCAAGAAAAAAAAGAAGCCAATGATGAATGGTACAAAGAAAAAGATGGGTACTCGTAGAGGCCGATAATGCTAATAGAATCAGTTGCAGCCGCTTCTGCCATCTTGTCGAGTCTGAATGGACTGATAAAGACAGCTAATGAGTCTGGGCAGGGTATCCAGCAACTTATGGGTACGATTAGCGACTTTGGAGAAGCTCTAACAGATTTTGAAGTAGAGCGTAAGTCTAGTACCTTCAAGCCTCTGAGTCAGAGCGAGATCTTAAAGCTCACTCAGATTAAGAAAAGCTATGAGAGATACTGGAAGGATGTACACGATATATTATTGGTGGCAGATCCAGAGACTTTGGAAGCGTTCAAAAAAGCTAAGGCAGAACAGGAGCATGCTCGACAGGAGCACCTGCGCCTTATAGCTCGTAAAAAGAAAGCAAGAGACAAGCTGATACAACAGGTGTCAGTGGGTGCTCTTGTGTTTATTCTGGGCGCTGCAATTGCAATTGGTGGATTATCTATCGTTATAAAAACATTTAGTTAAATAACACTTGACAAACAGTTAAAAGTATGCTATAATGTAAAGGTACATTAGTGTACACAAGTATTCTTTAACAAAGGTAAAATACAATGACTCAAGAGTTAGAAACTTATTTCAACAATTACTTTGCTATGTTTCGTTCAGAAGGCTGGAAGCAGCTAATCTCTGACTTAGGCAGTAATGTTGCACAGATCAACTCAGTAGAACTGACTACGGATAACGATAACTTGAACTTTCGCAAAGGTCAGTTAGCTATCCTAGCAACCATATTGAATCTTGAAACACAGATTGACAACGCCCATGCTGAAGCAGAATCAGAAGAAGACACTGAGGAAGCTCTAGATGAGGCTGTTTGATTTTAGATGTTCTTGCGGACAATTGTTTGAAGATTTAGTTAAGTCTAATGTCACAACTTCTAGGTGCAGTTGTGGCTTAGACGCTAAACGTGTTATCTCTCCAGTACGCTCTAATCTGGAAGGTATCAGCGGAGACTTCCCTGATGCCGCAGATAGATGGGTCAAAAGACGAGAATCACACATGGCACACGAGAGAAGGCAATCCTCATAGAGAACCTTCATAATAAAGCTCTCCACAATACTAAGGTACGGAGTTAATAATGGCTAAGATTATTGAACCTGAGCGTCAACAGGATAACCAAGACGATCAACAACTAGAGATATTTGCAGAAGAACAACAGGAGACCCCTGAAATACAGGAACCTGAGATACCTGATAAATACAGAGGTAAGTCCGCTGAAGAACTTGTACAGATGCACCAAGAAGCTGAGAAGCTATTGGGCCGACAGAGTTCTGAAGTAGGTGAGCTACGTAAGGTTGTTGATACATATATCCAGACTCAACTCACTCAAGATCAACAAGAAGCACCCCAACAAGTCGAAGAAGTAGATTGGTTTACAGACCCCGATAAGGCTGTAGACAGGGCAATTCAGAACCATCCTAAGATTAAGGAAGCTGAAGCACTCACTCAACAATATAAGCACAGTACTGCAATGTCAGAGCTACAACGTAAGCACCCTGACATGCAGCAGATACTACAAGACGCTAACTTTGCTGAGTGGATCAAAGCATCTAAAGTCAGGACTAGACTGTTTGTATCGGCAGACCAGCAGTACGATCACGAAGCCGCTGATGAGTTATTTAACTTATGGAAAGAGCGGCAGAATATTGTACAGCAGACTGCACAGGTTGAGCAACAAGCTCGAAGGCAGACAGCTAAAGCTGCTTCTACTGGTAACGCCAGTGGTAGCTCTGAATCAGCACCTAAGAAAATCTATAGACGCGCAGACATTATTAACCTTATGAAAACCGACCCTGATCGCTACGCTGCTCTACAACCAGAGATTATGAAGGCGTATGCAGAAAAACGGGTCAGATAGTATATCTTAGGAGATATTTATTATGACTGATTCCACATATCCCGCAACTGGCGGGTTTGTTGACAACACTAGCGCAGCTACTTTCATTCCAGAAATCTGGAGTGACGAGATTATTGCTGCGTATCAAAAGAACCTTGTCTTGGCAAACCTTGTCAAGAAGATGTCTATGGCTGGCAAGAAAGGCGACACGATCCATGTGCCTAAGCCTGTCCGTGGTGATGCACACGCTAAGGCAGAGAACACTGCTGTAACGGTACAGAACGCTACGGAAAGTGAAGTCCAAATTTCAATCAACAAGCACTTTGAGTACTCTCGTTTGATTGAGGACATCACCGACGTACAAGCTCTGGCATCTCTGCGTCAGTTCTACACGGAAGACGCTGGTTACGCGCTGGCTAAGCAAGTTGATACCGACCTGCACTCTTTGGCTACTGGCCTTGGTACTTCAGGCACATCTTCAACTACTTATGCAAATAACGACGGTACGTTCTTCGTAGACGCCTCTAATGGCTTGACTGCCTATGCTGTTGACACTGTTGTTGCTGCTGACGTATTTACTGATGCAGGCTTCCGTGGTATTATTCAGAAGCTGGACGATCAAGACGTGCCAATGGAAGGACGTAACTTTGTTATTCCTCCTTCAGTCCGCAACACCATCATGGGTATTGATCGTTACGTAAGTTCAGACTTCGTAAACAACGGTCAAGTAACCAATGGTCAGATTGGTCAACTATACGGCATTGACGTATTTGTTAGCACCAACTGCCCTGTTGTTGAGACTGCTAGTGCTAACTCTGCTTCTTCTGTAGACTCTCTGGGCGCTCTGTTGTTCCAGCGAGATGCAGTTGTAATGGCTGAGCAACTGGGTGTTCGCTCTCAGACTCAGTACAAGCAAGAGTTTCTTGCTAACCTGTTCACCTCAGATACTCTGTATGGCGTTGCTGTACTGCGTCCTGAGTCAGGTTTAACTTTGGTTGTTCCTAAGTAATAACCATCTAACTGGGGGCTGCTACGGTGGCCCCTAGTTTTATTAAGGTATCTTAATATGAGTTTAGTAGGGCAGTTGATAGGGCCAGTCACAGGCTTGCTAGACAAATTTATCGAAGATAAAGACCAAAAGGCTATGCTTGCCCATAAGATCGCTACGATGTCGGAAGAACATCATCAGGATCTTATGAAGGCTCAGATAGAGGTCAATAAAGTAGAAGCAGCTAGTTCTAATTTGTTTGTTTCTGGCTGGAGACCCTTTATTGGCTGGACGTGTGGACTGGGCATGTTCGGTAATTTCATCACAATTCCATTTGCTAACTTTGTGTTAGCTCTAGTATCTATAGATATAGTCATTCCTCTAGTGCCTCTAGAAACTATGATGCCTGTCCTCATGGGCATGTTAGGGTTAGGCGCTATGCGTTCATTCGAGAAAACACGGAAATAAACAGTGGCAGAGTCTTTTTTTGACATAGATTTTAGTCAAGTACCTGTTGGCATTGCGCCCCCACAGCGAACTACTAATAGCCAGCGAGTTACTAGAAGCTCGCCTACCACTACATTAAATGATGTTGTTAGTGATTTTAATAGCTATCAATATGAAAACTTAGGCAGCGCAATAGACAGCTATAAAAATTCTTTAGTAGCTGGTGCAGATTACTTTGAAATTGATAATGTTGATCTAGTAGACAGCTATTACGACACTGGTTTAAGAGAAATCTTCCGAACCCAAACCGGACTTCTTTCTGCTTTTGATATTGTAGGGGCAGAAGCAACTATAGCTGGCGGCGAGATGCCTTCCGACAGGATATTTGTTGACCAGAACACATATTTTAACAGAGTAAACCCCCCTGCTTACCTAAGAAACTTTAGATCTCCAGCTACTACAGAAACTGCTGTAGCTGCTTATTCAAACATTGGTAATCTACAAAATTCATCTGATATAGCTTCTGCCCTTAGCAATTACTATGGGTATGAAATAACACCTGCTGAACAGAACTTAGGGAAGTTCGGAGGTAATCGTGAGTCATACACAGGATCATCAGCAAGGCAATTATCAGAGTTTCATTCTCTAGTAGAGCCTATTTTATCTGAACAAATACCTTATCTACAGACAGTAGAGGGTTTAAGCTATCAAGATGCTTTACAAGAGGCTTATAAGCGTGACCCTATGTTGCAGGCGTTGTACTATAAGTACGACGTAACTCCTACTAGGTATGGCCCTAATGGGTCTGAGTACATATACGATCCTTTTTCTTATGGTGAGATTAGGACGCTAAAAGTTGACAGACCTAACTTTCTTGAGCGCCTCATCACAGCAGCGCCAATGTTAGCTCTTTCTTTTGCGTTAGGCCCAGTAGCCGGTAGTGCACTAGCATCAGCAGGTATTGCAGCAGCAGGAACAACGGCTAATGCTGTTCTATCTAGTGCACTTTCCAGTGCAGTGACAGCAGGACTACAGGGGGCTGATCTTGAGGAAGCTCTGACAGCGGCTGCAATAAGTGGGGGGATGACTTATGGCGGTGAGTTTTTTTCAGGAGCAGGTGGTGCTGAAGCAGGTGCCATAAACCCTACTGCTCCAGAGTTAACTTTTGATTCTATAGATCCTACTGTTCCTGCTTCTGTGTCTCGTGATGTTGTTGATACTGTTACTGACACACTGACTGGTGCAGATAGTTTATCCGCCTCTTATGATGTTTTAGATAGAGTTATAGCAGACATTGGAGTAGATAGTCTTAATGCTATGTCCAATACTGATTTATATAATTACCTAAGCAGTGCTGGTGATATAGCAGGTATCAATACTTTGGGTTTAACTCCATTTCAAGGAACTGTAGGTTTTATGAATGCAGCTAGGCCTTTAAGACAAGATTTAATTAGAGAAGGCATAACTAGTACTGGCCCTGCATTTGCACCTGATATTTTTGGAGGTACTGCAACTGAAACTTTGCCATTTGAGTATACTCCTAGTAGAATAGATTTTACTCTTCCCGATACTCCAATTCCAGAGGTAACGCCAACACCAGTAAGACCACAGACTCCTACACAAACACCCGGAGGTGGTGGTGGAGCATCAGGAGGAGCATCATCTGCACCAGCAACATCTGTAGTCTCCCCGTCTGCTCCTAGTGCGTCTGTAACACCTGTTGTACCACAGCCTACATTTAGTGCGCCGGGATCAATTACAGGCTCTTTGTTTTCTAGTGTTGTTCCTGCACTTGCAGCGGCGGCTGTCACATCACCGTCTACACAACCTACAGTAGCTCCTCCAGTTACACCTATAGCTACTACTGCTCCTACAACAGAGCCTACGCCTACTACAACTACAGAGCCTACAGACATCTTAGAGGACACTACTGCTGAAGACACTACTGCACGGTTAGAAGCAGAAGCACAGGCACAAGCACAAGCAGAAGCACAAAGGCAAGCACAAGCAGAAGCACAAAGGCAAGCACAAGCAGAAGCAGCACGTTTAGCAGAGGAAGCTAGGAAAGCAGCAGAGGCTAGGGCCGCAGCAGAAGCTAGAGCAGCAGCAGAACGAGAAGCTGTTGCACAGGCAGAAGCTAGAGCAGAAGCAGCGGAAGCACGTTTAACTGAATCACGTGCGCAAGCAGAAGCAGATGCAGCAGCCGCAGAAGCTGCTAGAGAAGCAGATGCTTTAGCTCAAGCAGACGCTTTAGCAAAGGCCGTAGCTGCTGGAGAAGCTAGATACGGAGAGGCTGTGGCAGCAGGAGAAGCCTTAGGTGAAGAACGCTTTGGCGAAGGATTAGGCACAGGTAGAGGACAAGGCGCTGGTGCAGGCATTGGTGCAGGACTAGGCTTAGGTCTTCTTGCCGGTATGGGCGGTGGAGCAGGAGGCACTGGGGGCTACACACCACCTGACTTTGAAGACTATGACTTTAGAAAAACATATCAAGCTCCTGAACTACTAGAGCTAGCACCACAGTACGCAGGGTATCAGGCTCCCACTACACTACAGGGACTATTTAGAGGATTCATATGAGTACGCAATATCTAACAATAGTTAACGAGGTACTGCGTAGACTACGTGAAGACGAAGTATCTGCCGTGGCTAACACAGCCTACTCTAAGATGGTAGGCGACTTTGTAAACGATGCTAAACGTATTGTAGAAGATTCACATGACTGGTCTACGCTACGAACAACTATTACTATCCCTACTGTAGCAGATACTACAGAATATAGCTTGACAAATGCCGGAGAACGTGTTAAAATATATAGTGTTATCAATGACACATCAAACTTTTTTATGCGCTATGAGTCACCTAACTGGTTTAACAATGCATATTATATCTCTGGTGAAGTCACAGGTACTCCAGACTCCTATACGTTCAGTGGTATAGACAGTAATGAAGACACTAAGGTACAGGTGTATCCTAAGCCTGACGCAGTATACTCTATGCGCTTTGACTTGATTGCAAGAGAAGCTGAGCTATCTAGCGATACAGACACTACAGTTTTACCTAAGAACGCTATCATACACAACGCTGTAGCTTTGTTGGCTAGAGAGCGTGGTGAGACAGGCGGTACTACTGCACAGGATTATTTCTTAATTGCAGACAAGCATTTATCCGATGCTGTTGCAATAGATGCCTATAAGAATCCTGAAGAATTTATTTACAGAGTACCCTAATGGCTCAAGAACGAAAAAGCATATATGTAGGTGCTCCGGGATTTCGTGGGTTAAACACTCAGGATTCTCCTGTAACTCAAGACTCCTCCTTTGCTTCTATAGCAGAGAATGCTATTATTGACAAGTTCGGCAGGATAGGTGCTAGAGAGGGGCTAAACAAACTGACTAGCTCTACTACACCTCTTGGATCTAGTGCTGGAATAGAGTCTGTCTTTGAGTTTACTAAGCGAGATGGGACTACTATTGTATTCTCTACGGGTAACAATAAGATATTTACAGGCACTACATCATTAACTGATGTTACTAACAGCATGACTATTAGTGCTAACAACTGGAAGATTATCTCCTTCAACGGAGATGCTTACTTTTTCCAGAGAGGCCATGACGCACTAGAGTACACTACAAGCGCAGGGACTATAGGAGTTTTATCTTCTGATGCTCCAGACGCTAATGAGGCTTGTGCTGCTTTTGGGCGTATATGGGCAGGAGATGTAACAGGCAATAAATATACCCTGCACTTTTCGGACACTCTTGATGGCGATGATTGGACAGGAGGCACATCAGGTTCTTTAGACCTAACTACTGTGTGGCCTACAGGCTTTGACGAGATTGTAGCTATAAGAGAGTTTAACAACTTTTTAGTTATCTTCGGTAAGCAAAGTATTCTGCTGTATTCAGGTGCTTCGGCTCCTGCTAGCATGGCTCTTTCTGATGTTATTACAGGTATTGGCTGCGTAGCTAGAGACAGTGTACAGGACACAGGTACAGATTTAATATTCTTATCTGACTCAGGTGTACGTAGCTTGGGCAGGACTATACAGGAAAAGTCAAATCCTATTGGTAACGTATCTAAAAATGTACGTGATGACATTATTTTTAATACAGGTGCAGAAACTGGAAACATTAAATCAGCATATAGCCCAGAGAATGCGTTTTATCTATTGTTCTTTCCTAGTAGTTCTCTTGTCTTTTGTTTTGACATGCGAGGCACATTAGAAGACGGAAGTAACCGTGTTACTACATGGCCTGCTACTAAGATTCTTTGTGGTACTAGAGGATCTGATGGCACATTGTATTTAGGAACAGCTAAGGGCATTAATGACTACAGTGGCTACCTAGACGATACTTCACCGTACACTATGAAGTACTATACTCAACCATTGTCCTTCGGTGATGCATCAAGGCTAAAGATACTTAAAGAATTAACATTTAAAGTTATCGGTGGGCAAGGGTCTACTTTGGTCTTAAACTGGGGTTACGACTACACAGAAGCATACGCTAAACAATCAATAACTATTGTTAACTCTAGCATAGCGGAGTATGGAATAGCTGAGTATAATGTAGCTGCTTCTGAATACAGCGCATCTATTATTGTAGATGACGCTAGGGTTAAATCAACAGGGTCAGGAACAGTAGCTACTATCGGAGTAGATGCAATAATTAACAATAGGTCTTTGTCAATACAAGAACTAAAGACTGAGGCACTTATAGGCAGATTAGTATGACAAATTACTCAAAGACAACTAACTTTACAGCTAAAGACTCTTTAGTATCTGGAGATGCTAATAAGATTGTCAAAGGCGCTGAGATCGACGTAGAGTTTGACAATATTGCAACAGCGTCAGCAACTAAAGCAAACATAGCTAATCCTACGTTTACAGGTGTTGTTTCTTTTCCTGATGGCTCTGCTGGTGCTCCTTCAATTACAAATACTGGAGACACTAATGCAGGCTTGTTCTTCAGTGCAGCAGATACTCTAGCTTTTGCTGCTGACGGCACCGCACAGTTTACATTTGCAAATGGTGTGATCGCCCCTGTTACAGATAATGACATAGACCTTGGTACTAGTTCACTAGAATTCAAGGACGGTTATTTTGATGGTACAGTGCACACTGATGCTATTAATTTAAATGGCACAGCTATCACAAGCACCGCAGCAGAACTTAATATACTTGATGGCGTAACGTCTACTGCTGCTGAACTTAACATTCTTGATGGCGTAACGTCCACCGCAGCAGAACTAAACATTCTTGACGGTGTTACAGCTACCGCCGCTGAACTTAATATACTTGATGGGGTTACTGCAACTACAGCAGAAATTAACTATGTAGACGGTGTAACATCTAATGTTCAAACGCAGCTTAATGCTAAAGCTCCTATAGATGGAGCCACATTCACAGGCACTACTACTATACCTACTGCCGACATCAATGGTGGAGCTATAGATGGAACTACTGTAGGCTCTAGTTCTGCATCTACAGGAGCATTTACTACTATATCTGCGT
>CENK01019074.1_pt1 | contig 16665 bp, 16 predicted proteins | sample 530191 | NCBI WGS metagenome assembly CENK01 (sample SAMEA2619686, study PRJEB7988) | marine metagenome | biome: marine biome (ENVO:00000447); feature: deep chlorophyll maximum layer (ENVO:xxxxxxxx); material: "saline water (ENVO:00002010), including plankton (ENVO:xxxxxxxx)" | depth 60 m | reverse complement strand
CCAGGAATGACATACGCATCATGATAAATTACGGGGTCTCTAGTAAATCCAATCAGAAGTCCTCTAGTAGTATTGGTTCCTTGTGCTCCGTATAAAGCACTTACATCAGGAGTATCAAGAGCCCCTCCTGTGTTTTCATTTCCTAATAGAATCTTGTAATAATTATAATCTCCCCACTGTCCTGCGGTCCAAGGCCTGAATGCTTGGCTGGGATCTTCAGAAGATAATTCTTTAGACACGGCAGATGTTCCATAGCCTGGAATGTGCAACCAACAATCAATGCTACAACCTTTTTGATTATAGAATAAATTCTGAAAATCATCTGTTGGGGGTAATTTAGCATAATTATTCGTTGTATTTAATTTAAAGTTAGCAGGTTTCCATCTAGCGATACCGCCGAAGAAGGGAATACCTACCCCAGAAGGAAAAACATTCTGTACTGTTCTGGGGACAAGCTGGGCATTTCCTGAAGTGGTAGGCGAGGCACAGTTAATACTTGTGTACTGATCGGAGTCTGGTGATACAGTGTCAGGCTTTAAGAAATTGTATACCGAGAATAACCCTTCACTTTCAATAGAATCCGTTAGAGATATTGCGGGGGCTGTCGTAGAAGACACAGAAGGACTAAACACAATAGACCCTTTGCCTATGGGTGGAACCGTTAAAGGAGAAACTGCCACTTTTGATGTTGTTCCATAATTTGTTACAAACAAAGGCTCAATAGGCAAGACTACACCTTCAACATCCCCAGCACCAAATGTCAAGTCCTGCTGCTTATCTAAGGCAACACTTAAATTAATTGAACTTAAGAAAGAAAAATCATTTACAGGTATCTCGCCTCGTTTGTAAGTTGAACTTACTCCAAATAAATCACCTGCTTTAACAGATACTTCTATTTGTTTTTTTCTTTTATTAATCTTTCTCAAGAAAGAATCAGTAATTGAGTTTAAACTCTGTCTTGAGTTAACAACTAAGGCAGAATCAGAAGCGTAGCCACCATTTAACAATTCTTCAATTTCTTTCGTTATGACTTCAACTTGCTTAACTTTTTGTCCAAGTAAAACATTTATTAAATGATCAACATCGTAGTATTCAGTTAACTGTGCAGAGTCATCAATTGAATTAGGATCAAAGATGGTATCTACGTATTGATTTAATTGGTCCACTGAAACAAGATTTCCTTTTCCTCCAAGATTAGCGTAATGATCCATTGTCCATTTTTCGCTATCAACAATAAATCCTACATCAGACGCTGATGGGACGGGCTTTCCATTATACAACCTTGTCTGTGAATCATAGTAAAGGCCATCCTCAGACAGAATAAACATCCCATTCTTAGAAACAGGTGGGCCGAAAACCAATCTAAAGATAGGATCGGTATCCTCCTCCTCGGAGGCTTCGGCGTTCTGCTGTTCAAATAAGACTAATCCGATATTCTGGATCAAAGTAGAGCATTGATTTGCAAAAACTACAGCCTGTTCGATCTGCTGCCTTGCTATCCCCAGTGCAGCAATTCTTGTATTTTGTGTATATTGGTCATCATAACCTGCACCAATCCCACCCGTGCCTGTCATAGGTGCTGGACCTGTGCTTTTCGCCCAGTCTTCAAACTCTTTTAAACATCCTTTAAGTTCGTTAGCTAAGGCTTCACCTTGATCAATCAAATCTTCAACCGCAGATATTGCTCCTGTAATCGCAGCCAAAGTATCTAGAAAAGATAGGTCAATGCCAAACTTACTTGAATCGGAAAATATAGCTAACTTGCCTGTTCCTGCATCGTAATCCAAGATACCCATATCGGCAAAAAGGCCATTTACAATACCTGAGATTGCGGAACGAGCGGCTGCTTGCCCTTCTTTTGCTGCCTTTGCCATGCTACCTAATACATCGGGAGCTAATAAACTTAAAGCATTCATGCTTAAATTTAACATGCATGTGGGGATACCGAAAGCCGTATTTAAACTAGCCGCTGGATTTGTAAAAAATTGTGGGTTAAAAGTTGCCATTAGAATAAAGGTGCTCCAAGTCTAGGGTCAATGTTTGGTCCTGTTGTATAGTTAATAGTCCACTCGGGTTGCATGAAAAAAGGAAAAGCTCCATAGAAGTTTTCATAATCTATTTCCAAGTTAGTTTTTCTCACTCCCATTGTAGCTGTATCGAATGCAATGCGTCCACCAAAAGTAGTATCAAAAGGATTTAACTGTATTGTCCCACCTCGAACCACATCAGACTGGATGTTCACTGACTTCCCTGATATATTTATGTCTCCCAACGATTTTAGGTCAATTCCATTGTCTGAATATAACTGAATTCTATTATTACTTCTTACTTGGAAAGAAGCACCCGTAGACCCATTCAGTTGTTCTGCGCCCATGCAATCAATGAAGACCCCGTTTCCATGATTCTTTATGGTTATGTCTCCCCTATCGGAGACAATTTCAATGTTACCTGATTCCCCCCTGGCTCCCAAAGGGGATGTGGGTCCTGCGTGAGATCCTGTGGAGCTATTGGTGATTTTTAAATTACGCCCATCCTTTACTCTAAAGATCATATCACCCTCTTTCGACTCTAAAATTAAATTTCGAACTGCCCTAAGTAAAGCCCCTTCAGGCCCAATCTCTGAATCCTCTGATTCTATGTCAGTTAGTTTTAAAGTTGCCGCTTGATCTTTACTAAAAAGATTAACCTTTTGTGTATCAGATGAATCATCTAAACTAAGTCCATGGCCTCTAGCACTTCCAACACGAACTCCAGTATTATTTGCCTCTTTCGTTCTTGTATCTTTTAGTATAAAATGGTTGCCTAAAGGACTAGCGACACCGTAAGACATGCTTTGATTGTTGGCCTCTCCATCTTCTGGATCCGCAGGATTTGTGTTCATAGCTCCTAGAGACGAGTTTTTATCCGCTGGGGTAATGGGTGTTTCTTGTACCCTATCCAATGATGGATCTAAAATAGACCCGATATAATAATAATGACGTTCGGAATCATTGTCAGCAATGTCATACAGGATGTCAGTATTAATTTCGGGAACAAACATAGCGCCTGAGTACTTTCCTGCGTAAAAGCTAACATACTTAACCTCTCTGTAGTTATTGGAATCATCAATATCTAACCCCTTAGGGCATACGGTAAGGCTACCTTTTCCTGTTATATCTTTTTTAGATACTACTGTTCCAATATACATTCTAGTCTTCTCCTAATTTTCTTTTATCTTCTTTTATTTTTTCTTTTTGTACGTCTGTTAAATGTATTTTTTGATATGAGTTTAGAGTTCCCGTAGTTTTTTTATCTATTACTTTTTTATATTTATACCTTAGAGGCTGATTTATTCTCTGACTAAGATCAAACTCATTGGAATTGTTTTTATTATTAATCATTGCTTAGGGTGCTGGCTACATCTTTTACTAGCGTAAACTCGGAGTGTCCTTTACTTTTTGAGATTGTGTGTTTAAATCCTAAAATTTTATATAACCCACTAAAAAAGTCCGCAGTAGATCTATCGTTGGTCGCTTTAATATTTAGTCCAGGAGTGCTCTTTAGTGAAACAATAGCAGGTTTTAATAATGTACTATAGGATGACAAATGGTACATAGGCAATGTCTTTATCATACCTTTGAACTGACTCTCAAATAACTTAAAGAACAAATGGCATATGGTTATCGTATCAGATCCATAATTTCTTCTAACCTTTCTATTTAATCCTACTGTTTCCATAAGTAATATGTCTGTTAGATCAGTCCCTAACTTGGTTAGATTTACCTCAGGAGAAGCAAGACCTAAACCTTTAAATCTACTTCCGTAATCACCACCTCTTTTTCTAATAGAATCTAGTACATCATATATTTTTTCAAATGCAGCGTCAGATGACATTCTGCCCTTAAGTGATGGATTTTTTTGACCTAACTTAACATAACGATATGCCATATTATAGTAAATTTCATTAATGCTACCTAAAAACTGAGCCAGAATAAAATTATCAGCGTCAAAGGTGTACGATAAGACATTTGAGTTTTTTGTATTAGCCAGAAAAAATGGAATACCTAAATCAAAAATATCGGAAAGGGCTCCTGAGTTTTCCCCTTTATTTAAAAAGGAGAACTCATCTGGAAGCATTTTTGTAATTTGTTGTTTTGCAATATTATAATCATTAAAATACCCAAAAGGTGTAGGATCTGCTTTTTGAACTCTTTTTTGTATTTCAGAAAAGTATGTTCCTCTTAGTGAAGATTTATATTCAGATTGAGTTTTGGGTGTTTGTTTTTGTTTAGCTAAGTCCTTTGAAGTCGCTGATCTAAATGTTGCTCCTACGTCGCCTGTTAGTCTTGCCCAAAAAGGATCTAAAAAGTAATTTTTTGGTAAAGTGGCAAACGAATAAGGAACCCCTCTTCTTACTTGATCAAATACTGATCTACTTTCAGGACGATAGCTAACTTTGTGAGTTATCTCACCGTAAAGAAAATCTCTGATTAGATCTTCATCCCCAAAAATAAAGAACGAATCGTCGGATATGTCTAATTTTGACCCAGTTAAATCTTCATTCCCAAACAAATCAGAGCCAACTCTACGATCTACACTTGTATTATCTTTATACCCTACGAAAGTTCCACTGCCCCACTTTTCTTTAAATAACTTTATTACATTAACATCATTTTCCCAAAAAGATGAAAGCCTTCCTACAAAACCACCATTTTTATTAACAATTCCTTGTACAAACTTTTCTACATGAGTTATAAAGTTTCCATCTTTTAGCAACTCTTTTGTTTCTATGTCCAAAGCATTGACATCTGCCTCAAACGGCAATTCCATAGAAAGTATTGCGTCTGCGTTTTGAATCCTGGTGGAGGTGCTAAATGGATCGTTTATAATAAGTCTTCTACTCTCTGCTGCCGCAGCAGCCTCTATTGCAATCCTCTCTATTGCCTCTTCACCTATAGCTGCTCGAAAAAGATCATTGTCTGCAACCCTGGACAAAACCTGAGTAACTCCAAATAGTGCATTTGCCGTTATGTCTGTCCCAATCCCGCTTCCTGTTAAGTTTACCGCAGCTTTAAAGTCTTCTACATTTCTTGCTCCCGAAATACCACCTGAGCTTTCTTCAAAATTTACTAATCTTGGATCAACATCAGAGCTTTCTTTTTCTGAATTATTGGCTCGTAATCCCACTTTAGCTAAAAAATCTTTCTGCAACTCTACTATATCCTTTGTTGAGGCTTTTTTAGGTCCACCAATCCACCAGGAAGGTACAGTCGTATCAACTCCTTGACCCTCTAGTCCAAAGATTCTTTGAGTTTGGAAAACAACATCATATAAATATCTTTTTACTTGGTCTTCACTTTGAAAATCATCTCCTACGTCTATAAGAGTGCCCCCTCTATACTCTAACCAGCCTCTAGAGGCCAATACTTGTTCAGCAAGAGGCGCTAATATGTAATCTAAATTGGGTAAAACAATTAAATGATTTCTAATTCCTAATTGATGTAAATAGTTTGAAATTAGTTTAACTACATTATCGTGAAAAGACGGTGTATACCCATCAAATTTAAGTAAACTCCTTACTTGATTAGGATCATCCTTGTAAGCTACAATGGGAAGAGAAAGAGACTTAAAGTTTACTGTTTCTGCTCCCATGCCAGTAGGATTTTCGTCAAACTGTCTAGAAACATGATCAGGACTAAAACTATAAGTAATAGTCTCCGTTTTTCCATTATTTGAATGTTCTAATTGTCCTAGGATGCAAGAGTAAGGGCCTCCCCAATACTTTAAATCATCACCTATGCCATAAGCAATATAAACTCTTTGACCATTCATGTTGTTTCTTATATGAGCTTGCAAATCATCCTCTGCTTCAAGCACAGGCAGAGCCTGGTATCCAGCAGCGTCTAAAACCCTTGATTGCCTAAATAGCTCATTTTTTCTATACTTTATCTCAGAGATTCTTTGACCCATAAGGAGATAGTATAGTTTTTTTAGTATCTCTAGCCCAGGCTCTACACATTTCATTTTAATGACAGGAGCCGACCCTCCACCTTCTGAAAAGTTAACTTCATGTGTAAAGTCGAGAATGTTTAAATCAGAGCTAAGAAGACACAGTGATCTTTTGTCTGAAGAATCTATCCTATGTCTATTTTTGCCACCAAAGCTATCTTTACCTAATGCTCTAACAGTATCATGTTGCGATCTGTCAAGATCTGATTGTAAAATAGAAAAACTAGAATAGCTAGAGAAGTTTTCCGCTAACTCTCTATCAGTAGTTAGAAAAATATTGTAAACTCCGACCCTGGTGTCGGTTAAAGTGTCCCAACTATCAATAGCATTTTTTCTTCTTTGTTGTGCCATTATTGCAATTCAGGTATTGATATAGTACTTCCTGCGGTTAAGTTCTCAAAAGGATCAAAATAGGAATTATATTGCATTGTGTACCACCAATATCCTGGAGAGTCGTAAAATATTTCAGAGATCTGATCAGGCCTAGCGGTACAAAAAGAAGGGACTCGCCCTGCTTTTGAACTCACCCCATCAAAACGAATTAAAAAATCATCGTACTCAGACCCTACTGAAGTTGTAGTCGTTCTTTCTTTGTGATTTAAATATGTCACTCCGTAGTTATACCTAGTATAACTTTTGCTTGAATCATTTGTTACTATAGCCATAAAAACTTACTACTCCTCATCAAAATAAAGCCCTTGCCATCCAGCAGATAAGACTGGATCCGAATCAATTAATAAATCATCCCACCCTTTCATTTCGTCTCTTTGTCTAACATTTGTCATATCTCTAGGATCATTATTTCTTTGTATCTGTATTAGATTTAAGGTAATCTTTACTTTTTGGGGTAAAAGTGTCACTATATCATAGCCAGCAGCTTCATCCATACTTATTGAGTAACTTTCTAAAACAGTTGCAACGTGATCATATAGCACTCCGTGAACTAATCTTATGATAGGAGGTCCTAATGTAGGCTGCTGCCTCGATGTCAAACTACTCATTCTGATTAATTCGATCCAATAAAGCATGATATCTAAAGCCTGACCGTAAATGCTACCGCCTTTATCCTTACTGTATGCTCTAAGATCAGTTGCTAAATCTACCTCTGGGGTGGTGTCTACAAGATCTGCCGCCCCAGTAGTAAGTTGTGTGCCAAACAATGCGCCTACGGCGGCAGCGGCAGCTACGGGAGCAGCAGCATCTGCGAGAGAAACGCCCCCATTAACTTTTTTCATGAAAGACCTACGTTTCCTGTTGTAAGTGCTTTCAGTTTTTTTAGACTTAGGTGATGGAAATCCTTCTTTAGTTTCAAAAAAAGCAGCTTGTTTTTGCAGTTTGGTTGGAGGTATGGGTACTCCTCCAAAAAGCTCATTAGTAGCCATGTTTGTAATATGGGCTAATGTCATGTCAAACTGCACACTATACGATTTAGACTTAGCACCAGTATATGCTAGGAAATTGCTAGTTCTCCCTAAAACATCATACTTAATTAAATTAGAACTTTTCTTCTCAGAAATGATAGGATTTTCAAAAAACGGACATACTCGATCTAATGTTGCATTGGATTCATTTGTAGGAAATTCAAAAATAAGCTTTGATCTCTCCTGTAATCTATTATCAATTTTACTTGCTCCTCCAAAAAGTGACATTATGTTCTCCTCCTAAATATGGGTGATGGCGCTGAATCATCTACAGCGGTCGTGGTTCTATCTACTGCTGCAACAACGTCATTCGTAAATCCAATCATGTCGTTTGTCCTAGCAGCATTTAGTGTTTCGAATTGAGCAGTTTGAGAATTTATTAGAATGCGAGTAAGACCTTCGAATCTAGTAGGATTAATATCATCTCTTAGTTTTGAGATTTCTGCTTTTGCTCTATCGGCTTCTGCTTCTGCTAAATTATCAACACTGGTTGACATATTACCTAATAAGCTAGTAAGAGCAAATATGCCTGCTGAAATGGCAAGGCCTGTTGGAGTAAATACTTTTAACAATCTAACTCCCTGCAGAGCCGCTGCTCCACCTGCAACTTCTGCTGCTGCCCGTCTACCTGCGTTTATTCTTGAAAAAGCTAAACTAGTCAGCATTGCTGAGGTCAAAGCTTGAACCGCATGTTCCAACGGAATTATGTTATTAATAAATCGAGCAGTACTAGTTACCATATTTGCTAGATTAGTCGCCAGTTTACCAACCTGTTCAGCGATTGGTAAGAATAGAGTTTCCATTGCAGTTTGAAAGTTTTCAAAAATCTTAGCTCGCCTTTCTTCTTGAGGATCTCTTGCAAATTCTTTAAATCCATCGACAACCTGCTTTGCCATAATACCTATGGGACCTGCAAAATCCATACGGGCTCTTTGCCCTACTATTCCTGTAGCACCAGGTGCAAATCCAGCTACATTTGTAGCAATTTTTTCGAAAATTCTCTTTAAATCTTCATCAGATTGAGCACCTGTGCTGATTAAACGATTAACGTCCTCAAAAAGACCTAACCTAGATAACTGCCCAGTATCTCCTTTTAGTATCTCATTGGTAAGAGCCCCCATGGTATCTCCCAACGCAGGGAACCTTGCCGAAAGTTTAGTTAAGGCTTCAGTTGTGGCACCTGCACCCCCAGTGAACCCTAGGACAGTTAAACCTTCATTTAGATTGTTTAAGGAACTTATTAAACCTTCAGCGGTAACGCCATAGGTTAAGCTATTTTCAAGAATAGTCTTATTTAGGGAGCCTAGTTGAGATCTAGATAATGTGCCTAGAGTTGCCATTTTTTTATTAATACCAACTAAGGCTTGAAGACTTTGACCAGTTATCTCCATAGTGTTAGCTAAGTTTAATGTTTCTCTACTTACATTAAAAAAGCCCTCTCTTTGAAAAGACATAACTGATTCCAAAGAAGTCTTAAGTCCCCCAGGCAGGCCTCCTATTTTATCAGAATTTATACTGACAGCATCGCTGAAATTTTTGTTAAAAGCAAGCGATTGTCTTTGTAGTTGTATTGCATCACTTGCAAAACCTTTCAAAGCGCCTACAAACATAGCCAGAGGAATTTTAAGCTTTCCTAATTCTTTTGAATTTAATCCTAAAGCCTTGTTTAAAGAAATTAGAAGATTTAACTGAGGATCTAGACCTTCCTGTTGGGTTGGCGCGACACCTGATTTGTAATTATCATCTTGTTGGTCAACCATCTAAATTTATCCTGTATATTCTAATCATGTTTGTATTTAAGATAAAGGTTCTAAACTCAGAACTGGGGAATAATGCTTGGAGTCCTTCTTTTGAAATCCCTGCTTTTTCTCTTAGGTCCTTTTTCTGAATGTTAATATTAATCCTATCGTTACTTTTGCTATTAGCACTTAAAGTTCTATACTGCGAGTCTTTTTTCTTGCTATACCCCTCATGAATTACATTCATCACAGGCGCTAATATATCTAGGTTAGTTCCAGAATCTATCAAAAAACATGTCAGTAGGTCGTGTTTAGTATTTATGTTACCTACCACTCCATTCCCCCCATATGCTGACACCACAGTAGCAATGTAAGATTTTCTAATCCCCTTGAGCGATACATAATCAAAAGCAACCATACTCCCTGCCTGTAGAGAACCATAACTTCTAGTAATATCCTGCGAATATAAAGATACTAGATCTTCTATTCTTTCAGGCACAGTAGATCCCATCTCTGCTGTATCAGCCTTGAAAGACTCCCAAGATTGATCAACTTCGCCTAAACCTTCACGCATACTGTAGTAACGATCTAAAAATCCTCCGAGGATGGGTTTGAGGTTAGAAAATTTTTGATTTTGTTGTGTTAGAAATCCAAGCATTGGTATATTATATATAAATATTAAATATGTATAGTAACAGTGATATAGAGCTTATTGATTTTATTGATTTAATCAATACTACATTAAGCAATGATTTTGTAGAGAAATGGAGATATAGGTTTAGTGAAAAGTTTATCAAGCACTTTCAAATAAAGATACTTAATTCACTAACTAAACGAAAAGTAATTAAAATAGATACCTTATATAATTACTTAACAAAAAAGTGTAAATACTCCGAAGAACAGGTAGACAACTTCTTTGACGCTATAGATATCTACCTGTACTCCCCTATCATTGAGGGAAGATTAAAGAAAAAAAGATAATTACTTCTTTTTCTTAGCTTCAGATAACCTATGCTCCACTAAGCTGCACTCGTTAAACTCGGTGCATAGGGACTTATAAGAACACCAATTACAGAATTGGTTCCTCATGGGCACTAGGTCTTCTTTCTTAGCTTTTCTGATCTTCCAGACATCATTTACAACTGCCTTAATATGAGAGTGTATCTGGTTGCTGGTGTATTGTACGTTCACAAAGGTATTTGTTAGTGGATAGTAGTGAGCAGCCGTAATCTTGTTTAGAGGTACGTTATACATTTTATGTACCGCATATACATATCCCTTCAGTTGAGGGTCTTGATATAGATCAATCTTAGATTTCTCACGTTTAGACGTTTTGTAGTCGATAACAAGATATCCACCTTCTTTTCCTTTGATAATCCTATCAATATACCCATTAATGGTAATACCTTCAGCCACCTCAAGCTCGAAATGCTGTTCTGATATGCCCACCTCAGGTAGTGTAGCGTTAAATCGAAGGAAGTTCTTCAAGCACAATTCAATCTTAGGCTCGTAAGACTTATTGAATTTATACTTTTCTCTATTTTCCTCTGCCAGTTGCTGGAGACCCGCTAAATCAGGCGATTCTACGCCATCCTCAAATATTTGGTGAATATATGAACCGAAATGCAGCGCATCGGTGTTTGATATGTCGTAGTCAGCAAGCCGATCTACATACCTATAACGGTACTTGAGTTTGCACTGATTAAATGTGTCTCGTTTTGAATTACTTATTGTGTTAATAAACATATGTTAAATCCTCAATTTATTAAAGACTATGTAACCGAAAAGGTGAAGTGCGATTACCGTATATCTTCAAATAATCGGGAACTAATGATGCCCTCCATATTTATAAAGGGGGATTACAAGCGCCATATGAGCATAAATCTCGACAATGGGCTATGGCAATGCTTTAAGACAGGCAATAAGGGTAATTTTATAAAATTCTATTCACTAGTAGAAGATATCCCTTACAGGTCAGCAGAGTCTAAACTTATGTTCCAAGGCTTGGAGCAGGGAGTTTGGGACGTTTGGGGTGAGGGGACCACTAAAACGGAGCCTGTAACACAGATCAAGCCTAACTTGGATACTAGCGGATTTATTCCAGTAAACGTAGACAGCTACGACACCAATAACCAGTTAGTTCTTCGGGCTTGGAAGTTCCTTATGGACAGGAAGCTATTCAATCTTAAGGAATACGATGAGGCTCCTTTTTATGTCGCTCCTGATGGGAAATATCGTGGTCGCCTAATCATACCGTTCAAAGACTACGAGGGAGAAATCTTCTTTTTCCAGGCTCGCAGCCTCATGCATGGTCTGTCTCCCAAGTACCTGAATCCTAACACAGAAAATGGCGTAAAATCCAGCAATATTCTTTACCCCTTCGACTTTGAGAGCGAACACCTCTGTATCTGCGAAGGCCCCGCTGACGCTATCTCACTTAACTTAAATGGCTTAAATGCAACATGTACGGTAGGTAGCACTATATCCGATGTTCAGATGCAAACGCTAAGGGAGTTCGAAGGTAGAATTATTCTGGCTTACGACAATGATGAAGCAGGGAATCGAGGTATTGAGAAGTTTGAATTCTTACGAAAGAAGTATATGATGCCCACGTTCTCTGTATGCACACCTCAATTCAAGTATAAAGACTGGAATGAAGCACATCAAGCAGGTGAAAATCTGTACGATTGGTTTGTAGAAAAAACCTACGAGTATACTTTCGAAAACAAATCTTTAAATAGTTTATGATACAGTAGGCTATTTAACTACAAAGTACATCATAGGGCTTACTATTTTTTGAGAAAGCAAATTATACTCAACTTGCAAAGAGTAAGTTCCTGTTTTTGATCCTAGCTGCGTAACATCCAAAGAAGTAGGGTTTCCACTGGATAAATCAGTGTTGCTATCAAAGCTATAGATAATAGTATTATCCGATGTAAGCTGAGTAGGTCTAGTAGTGGCGACATCTGTAGCACTAACCACTGTAACCCGTGAAGGAAGATTAGAATCTTCATTGTGTTTCTTAATGACTACGGTGGCGCTGGTAATAACAGACTGTTTAAATATATTTTTGACATTTTCGTCAACATTTTCATTCTCGACTGTAATCTCTGTCCCAATCTTTAAATCAACAGTAGAGCCTAGTACAACACGCTTATTAAATAGTTTATTTTTAGATCTCAGGAGTAAGGGCTCAGTAAGCGATAATACAGTATTATCAAAAAGCTCGAATGAGTTTATGTAAGTGGTCCAGTCACTGTCAGAGAACATCTTAACAGTCCAAACATCAACATATCTCCCAGTGGCAGACGTAGTATTTTGAATTCGGTCTCCATTTAGATCAGTTCCAGATAAAGTGCTTCCAGCCCCTCCATCAAGAACGCAAGCAAACTCCCCAAGCCCCATCCTGTAAACTCCACTAACCCCGCTACACTTGACGTTTATACCAGCAGCCGCAGGAATAACACCAGTATAGGACGAAACAGGAGTTCCAAAGGTGGGATCACTTGCAACAATCCCCGTTCCAGTAGGCGAAAAGACCATCTTAGCAAGATTAGTTGTGCTAGAAGCCACTATCCCGCTGCTATTAAGAACAGTTGATGGTGCTAAGTTGTAAGCTCTGTCAAAAATATGAACAGAACTCACAGCGTAAGGGTCTACATACTGCCCATCGTTAACAAAATAAGTTCTAATTAAAACTTTTTGGTCAACTTGAGGCCTATTGTGGCGATCTACAACGGTGATATTATTTATTGATGGCATCTTTCTCTCGCTCTAATTCTTGGGTAAGTAATTCAATAAATGTAGATCTTTCGGTTCTAGTTAGTGTTTTTACGTCACTATACGAAAATCCTACATGTTTCACAAGTATATAGGCTTCCCGCAACAGGTCTGAGACTTCTAAGGATCCATTTAATTCACTGAGAAAAAATTTTCGTCAATAGGGAGATTAATTAGGTTAGAAGTAGAGCAAGAATCGCATGTATATCGAATTTGAGGCTGAATACCGTATTCACTTAGCATTAGCTCTGACATAAGAACGTGAATGTCTACGACAGGAAGCTTACTGATTACCTTGGAAATGGTTGTCTGTGTATCAATCCCATCAATACTGGTTACAAATCTCCATAAATTTTCTGAAATTTTATCAGAGTCTAAGAAAGCTTCGTCTCCTACGGTCACATATGATATCGTAGCTTTTTTCTTAATACCTTTAAGATATACTTCTCGGTTATGGAATTGAAAGTCTTTAGGAACTTGAACCGAGTTAAGCTTATCAATCTCTAGGCTTAGTGTATTCTGATATGAGCAATTAGGACATACAGCGCCAACTTTGTATTCATTACCGTAGGATAGTTCTCGTATTTTAAGTAATAGAAACAGCTTATCAATCATTAGAAGCTTGTCAATATCAACATTAGATACACACTTACCAATCAAATGGTTAGCGGGATTAAACATGGGGCTACGAGACCCTGTACTCAATGACTTTTCGTCTTCAAACGTCATTGGACGAACCCTTAGTAGCCCTTCCTTTCCGAAATAAGGAATGCCCCTGGAAGGGACGCTAACATCCACCTCTGTTTCCGCAGGAAGGTTCTCTAAAATTTTAGATAACTCTTCTTCTTCTGTCAATACTTTTGTCTCTGGAATTTCTGTACTCATAAGAACCTCTAATCTATAATAGTATGTATGGAACTGCATATAAATACAATAAATTCTCAGCTAGTTACAGATAATCCAAAATTACTAAAAGCCTTGCATGAATTATATTCATTTAAAGTACCTGGGGCAGAATACTCACCGCAGTACAAAAGACACTCTTGGAATGGGAAAAAAAGTTTTTTTACAAAGAAAGGTGTATTTAAAACAGGTCTGTTAGATAGAGTTATCTGCGATCTTAAAAAAGTTGACGCAGATCCAACAATAATAGATAACCGCAGTTTTTCGCAAGAGACAACAGACTATCAATTTTCTGGTATTACTTATTATGATTATCAGGAAAAAACTATTCAGCATTCAGTAAAAGAAAAACGAAGTATTATCAAAGCTCCTACTGCGGCAGGAAAAACCATTATCATGGCTGGTTTGATAAAAGCACTGCAAGGTAGAAAAATGCTTTTGCTATTTAACGCTAAACAACTTCTAACACAAACATACGATTTTTTACTATCTCTAGGTATTCCTGATCTTGGGTTATGTTTTAGCGAAGGATTTATACAAGGAGATATTATGCTTTGTACTGTACAAAGTATAGAAAAAGTCTTAGATACACATTCTGATACAGAGGTTTTAATGGTTGATGAATGTCATGAGTTTAGCAATGGAAAAACAACCGTTGCTGCAATTCAAGCTTTCGCTCAAGCAAACTATCGCTTTGGATTTACTGCTACTCCCCCTAACCAAGATATCAGCAGATTTAATCTAGAAGGCGGTTTAGGCCCTGTATACTCAGTGGCTACCACAAAAGATTTAGTTGAAAAAGGGAAACTAACAAAGCCTATAATCCAAATTATAGAACGTCCCTACACCGCAAAAAATATAGATGAAAGCATGACGTATGCTGATATCTACGATGAATTTATTGTAAACAATGAAACAAGAAACAATACAATTAAGGATATTGTAAATGACATCAAAAATAAAAACAAAACAGCCCGTATACTTATACTTACCAAATCACTTGATCACGGAAGAGCCTTGGAAAACTTACTTGGAGGCCACACCGAGTTCCTGGAAGGGGCTAATTCCATTGGAGAGCGGTATAAAGCTATATCTAGATTCAGAGGACGTAGAGGACCTAGCATCCTCATTGGTACTAAAATCTTGCAAACAGGGATTAACATTGAGGAAATAACGCATCTTATTAATGCAAGAGGAATGAAGTCTGAAATAGCAACTCTACAGGCACTGGGTCGAGCTTTGCGAACACATGAAAGCAAGGACACGGTTTATGTGTACGACTTTTTAGATCAAGAAAAATACTTGCTAGAACATTCAAAGGAAAGAGAGAAACATTACAGAGCAGAGGGACATGAGGTAAAAAACATATGAAAAACTATCAGGATATAAAAAAAAATCTAGCAAAACTAAATGAGATAGATCAACAAAAAGCAAGGAACATCATAAAGGACCTTGAAAAATACACACAAAAAGCGGAAATAAACCAAGAAGGATTAAAAAAGTTGCACGATATACAAACACAAATTGTGGTTTTTAGTCAGCAGTACTCGGACAGACTTCTTCAGCTACTAAGACAAAATCATATGATTGATTAGTTTTTTAACAAAGGAATTGTTATTTCTGGGTTTTCTAGCTTTAGCTTGAGGCCCCAATTTTCCATATCACGCTTAGTCCATTGCTCTTCTAAGCTGGACTCTAACAACTCAAGCTTATTATGGATTAAACTTAACTGACTGCTAATCCAAACTACGCCACCACAAAGCATTATTACCATGCCCAAAGGCATTAAAGTTTCTTTTGTAATAGTCATTCTTTTCTCTTGCGTAGTCATTATTTTAGTCTTTTGATTGTTACTGTGCTTCCTACTTGCGCTGCTTGTGTTTGCCCAGACCCAGAATCGTATGTTATGTCTACAACATCTGTAGCCGCAGCGGTAAATATAGCGGAAATTGTTCTTTCTACGGGATCTACAGTAGTGTGAACTCTACCTTCTGCTGTATTCACCGCACTTGCTTCTTTTCGTACTTTTATAGTTACTAGAGTAGACCCACCTTCAAAATAAATTCTCCCAACGCACTCATAAGTACCTGCTTTGTGTATTACAAAGTTTTTAGCAGTGTCATCCCAAGAAATATCGGCTGCATTAGACACAACGCTAGTTGGTGTATTAGAATAACCAACCTGCTTTTCGTCAGCCGAAGCAGTATCATCTGCGGTTAACTGAATATATGCAAAGGGAGCAGGGTAAGGCATAGCATCCACAACAGTTATAGATGTAGAAGATAAACTTACCGCTGATACATGGGAAGCAGACACATGAAAAGAAGAAATATTGGTAGAGGATAAGCTTACTGCTGAAACATGCGTAGCAGAAGAGTTAAAAGCAGAAATACTCGTAGAAGACAGACTGACTGCTGATACGTGAGTAGCCGAAACACTTGATGCAGATATTCCAGTCCCCGACAAAGAATTACCTAATAAATCAAGTGAGGATACTCCTGTTCCTCCATTCCCTACAGAGACGGTATCAGAAGCAACAAACTCCGCTAAAGCAGATGGAGTTGTATTGTCATACGCAAACTTTAATGGTGTTTTGTTTGCCATTAATATCTATCTCTCCCGCCTGTCAAAGGAATAGCATCCGAAGCTGCCACTCCTGCCGCTGCTGTAAAGTCTACGTTTGTAAAGTTATTATGCAATGTAGCCTCAATATAGTTTCCTAAATTTGTTGCTGCAATTTTACTAACGATAACTCCTGTCTCTGTAGCATCATATCCACCAGAACCTCCTGCGGTACTAATTGTTCCGTTAAGTTTGTTAGTGTCATCCTCGTA
>CENK01021568.1_pt1 | contig 16774 bp, 17 predicted proteins | sample 530191 | NCBI WGS metagenome assembly CENK01 (sample SAMEA2619686, study PRJEB7988) | marine metagenome | biome: marine biome (ENVO:00000447); feature: deep chlorophyll maximum layer (ENVO:xxxxxxxx); material: "saline water (ENVO:00002010), including plankton (ENVO:xxxxxxxx)" | depth 60 m | reverse complement strand
ACGAAGAAACCTGTAAGCGATGAGGATGCGATTAAGTATGTGATTACAAATGCCGATAAGGGAATTCCATATAACTCTCAGGTCAACATTACTGCCTTAGAAAGTTTTGGATTCGCCAAAAAGAAGATCAGCACCATACTGAAGAAGGCGAAAAAAGAACTTGATGATAAGGAGGATAAACGCTCTGGTCAGTTATTCATTAACTATTCTGCCTATCCTGATAAGACTACACTTCTGAATCGTACCAAGAGATTTGCTGCAAAAGACAATACTTGCTCAGTTTATATGTCCAGTCGTAAATTCTCAATTGAGAGAATACTGGAAGAACTGTATAGTGGCAAGCAAGATAACGTCAAACATTGTGTTGTTGTGATTCATCATCCTGATAAAGATGCTGCCAAACATTGGAAGAAATCAGTACAGCCCACATGGTTAGACATTATCGATCATATGAATATGGAAGAATGGAGTATTACATTTGAAGAAATGGATACTCACAAGCCTGATCCTGACTTTCATGAAAACTAAGTTAAAGTATGTACGAAGGAAGGACACTAAGCTCTTTCCTTGCCGTACTATGCCTTGGAGAGTGGAATCTCGCATTGGTATGAATTTATGTTGGTTCTATAGAATAGATCAAGTTGAGGATTATGTCAAGCAATTCAAATTAAAGCCATCAGACTATCGGATTGTATTGAATGCTAATGTTAAATTAGAGGATTTGCCCAATCAACTGCATGTTTTCTAAATGGCTGAAAAAATATGGCTGTGTATTCTGTATGGATTGTATATGGAGTGAATCTGGAAGTATATCTGATTATTAACTGATAATGGCCGAGACTGTTGTTGTCTTTGCCTGACCCCTATCGAAAGAATGCTCACGCTATGTATAAGCTCAGAGGCTCTCCAAGGACCTCAGAGGCCTCAGATTATTAACATATTAGAATTATTAACATATATGCCATGGTATTCTATCAGAAATACTGTTAAAAGTCAAGGACTTCGCCAAATTATTAACATATGTGGCTGAGGTTTATCCACAGGTTGTGGAAAACTCAAATTATTAACATATGTAGTTGACAATTATTAATTAATCTGTTATAATTAGTATTGTAATCGCAAATTATTAACTAATGTATTATACTATTAGTGACCTATTTGATGATGAGGAGTTGGCCTTGATTCTCGACAGTTTATATGCCGAAGAATTATGTGCTGATGACGAAACCTTACGGGCGAAATTATCGTCAGTAAGTAAGAAGGTCTCAAGTCTCATTCGAGAACCATATGAGATCGAATCGATAGAAGATTGCTGCGAGTATCGGTAATTATTAACAAATTATTAACATATAAGCATGCAATATCAAGATTTATATAATGAATTAGGGAAGATGAGTGAGGAGCAGTTGTTATCAACTGTTTTAATATATGATATCACATTACAGAAACTATTTCCAGCAGAGCATAACTTAAACTATGCAATTGGCAGGAATGATGTAAAGAACGGGCATCCATATATTTCCTATTAGTATAATTATTACAGTATGTTAAGAATCTAACCAGATTCAATTTGGATATGTTAGCTTAGCTAAGTCAAACAAATTTAGCGATTTATGCCAACAAAAACTGCACGCCCCAAGATTGTTAAAATCAAAGGCCATCAGGTATACCGAAAGCGCCCAGCCAGTTCAAAACTGATCACTCGCTCAAGGTATATGGCAGATATAAAGCAACGATGGGCTATTCATCGTTTCGAGGTTAAATGCCTCATCGATGATATTAGCTCCGCCGTTACCTTTATAAAACCATATCATGTAAAGCTAATCAATATGATAAAATAAAACCACTCTACAAAGTGGCACACCGCTCCAACTGGGGCGGTTTTTTTGTGTGTATAATAGCCATATAAATCAAACCGATCTTTATGATTCAAGAATTTACAAGAGCAGAATACGAACTGCTTTACTCTGCTTTCAAATCCTACAGAGTTTACATGACCAGAGAGCAGGAAGTCATGAGCGAGAAAATTTTGGATAAAGTCTTCTATCCTAGTTTTGACGCTAAGCAATCCGAATCGCCATTTTTTGATACGGATGAAGCTGAGTTAGAATTGCTACAGGAAGTAGCAGATGCCGAGGAGGCGCTCAGAAACGAAACCACTTAAAGAAGTGGCACAAACGCTACACCATTACCGCCACTTTTATGGTTATAATGGACCTATAAACAAATTAATCAATTAATTTTATGTCATTTTTCAATTACGTTGACCACTTAGACTACGAACTAACAAACGAAGATATGCTCCGTTGTTGCTATGATGAGGTCGTTGCTGAGGCGAAAGATACTGGCGACTATCCAATGTATGGCGAAGCAGCACTATGGAGTGCCGCTTCCTTTAAACTTGAAGATTTCAAGAATTGGATGAGACCTCTATTTCACGGTGTAGAGGATGAGGACTAGTTTGTTACAAATTGTTTCAGTACCCACACAAACGCTAATTTAATCGCCAAACTCCATTATAATAGCCGTATGAGCACAATTCAACACGAATCAATTCTTGAAACCTGTCTAGAACAGGCAATCGAGAATTTCAGAGTTCACAATGAACTTACCGCCAAACAAATGGACGAACTCATAGTTTGCTCCGCTGGCACTCGCCTTGCTCTCGAAAAGCAGGCAGATAAACTATTTGAGGAACTTTGCCAATGAACGAAAATTTCTTAGATTTCGTTGACTACTGCTATAGCTTCTATGGAGCAGAAGATGCCCTCTATCCAATGGGCGTAAACAAAGAACAAATAGCATATGCTACGCTAATGTATTTGGACGCTTGTGCCTACTATGATAAAAACAAAGGCCTCGGCGCTCCTGCTGTATGGGGCGATGGCGATTCACTAGACAGAGAGAGAGTAAGGGATATCATGCGCCAAAGGTATTCTATACCACAAGCGGTATAGATTCGGTGACAATATGTGCCACTAATATTTCTGGCACACACAATCACCATTCCGTTTGCTATTGACGTTATAATAGCTGTATAAACAATCAAACATCTTATTCAAATGAGACTTTCCCCAATCGGATCAAACATGACAGAGGTAGAAACCGACAATGCTCGTGTTTTGTTTTCATACCGCACACCAGTTGCTGCTTACATCTTCGGCGAAGGTTTCGTCAAGTCCTCTACATGGTACAGCACAACCACCTCACGCCATATCAACAAATGGGGTGCTAAAGAAGGTAAAGAAGTAGACCAAAAAATCCTCGATGCATTATGCTAGAGGATTTCTTCACGGATGAGGAATTATCCGCTATCGAGTCAATGTGCCGAGACTACGCCGACTACGGCGATGAGCAGGCAGAAGTTGCTGACTCAATTCTTGCTAAACTTGCCCCCTAAAACAAATGCTTGAAGTATGGATTGCCATCTTTTGCTTGATGGCGACTAATTATGCCCTTTCTATTTTTGGTTTATCACTATGAACGAACTTGCCGACATTTTTGGTGCTGACTCTGACGAAGCACTGCTACTAGGGCAGTTAGATGCTGCCGCCGTCTTTATGGAAGAGGACTTTGATCCTACACCTGGCACGGAGGACTATGCTTAGCCCAGAGGCATACGAAATACTCAAAGACCCAAGCCCCACTATTGAATTCTATTTTCTAACAACATGGCATCAAGCACAAAAACCACCGTCCGCTACTGGTTCAATCAGCAACCACAGGCACGCTACATCTCATTCCAAGCCTACAGGCATGCCCTAGAGTATGTGGAGAATGTTACAAAACTTGAAGATCCAGACTGGCGAGCAGAGATTGTACCTTATGCCGTCTAGAATGAATACAGTTAAAACATCACACATGAACATCGCCGAATCTAGGGAACATCTCATAGCACAGGGCTATACAGTGAAGGTCTTAAGACCTCGCCGCCCTAGAAAAGGCGAGCTAGTCATGAGTATGACTAAAGGCACACGGACTAACACAAACCGCAGAGGGCAAGCCTACTCATCTCATGCCCTTAGACCAGATTGCTCTATTATCTCAGGACCTGAGGGCAGCTATTATAAGACATCTGGCTAACAAATGTCAACAAGAGGGCCAGGGCCAGTATGGGGGTTCATACCCGCCCCCATGGCGAAAACCGCTGACTCCCCTAATCTATAACGGACCAAACTCGGATGCTATAAATATCGAGATTTGAAAAATTTTTCGCCAGAAAAATCCGTCTGAGGCCTCGATGAATCCCCTTACAATCCTCATATGCGTACATTCTGACAGAACGAGAAAATAAGAAGACTGAAAAGTAAGTATCACTATATAATTTTAGTATTACACTATACAATATACTTACATGTCGAATTTTGAAACAAGCACAGAAATACTCTTTGATGAAGTAGACGAAAATCATTCAGTGGCAATACCAGAGGATCTCTTAGAAGAATTAGATTGGAAAGAAGGCGATATTTTGGAATGGGAATATCATGACTATAATGGACTTCCAGGCCTTCGCCTACATAAAGTAGGCGATGATTGAGAGGGTTCTCTCGAACTACTTAAAGGAATACTCTAAGATTCTCTCAGGCATACGGCACGTAGCGTTTTTCATATAATATGAGTACTGCAAACTCTGGTTTAAATTGTTCTAATACGAAGGAGGAAGTTACAGCTTCTGTTCTGATTAAATGTCCTTCGACTAATAATAATGCAACCTATAGTCAAAGACTTGGAACTTCCTATAATTATACCGAATCTGTCTATAACGAGGTTCAAGGAATTACTTTGTCGAATGGAACCTTAAGAGAGCAATGGGATACTTCGGGTGATCCGAGATTTCAACAATATAACGTAGACACTGGCGCAGCGATTTTCGAGAACTATTGTAGAATGGATAAAGGTATCGATGAAGGATACTTCTATCATCTATGGAATTTCCCTGCAAGTCATCAATCCGTAAAAGATATTTTAGTCAAGTATGTACCAATCTGTTTAGACTCGGATGGAGATCCAACTACAAACTGTAGTGGGTCAGCTTATTCTGCAGCAACAGGTGGTTCATGTACAAGAAAAGCAAAGATAACCAATAATTTTACATTAGATCGAGTTGATATTGATATTAGTGGTCTACCTACAGATGAAGAACCTTATGTTTATAAGGCAGGAACACGAGATGCTGCAATCATCTTTACATATAAAACTGATACCAGAACTGTAATTAAAGCTGGAGATGTCATTAACGGTCATACAGTGACCTCTGTAGCGAACTTTTGTGATACTCGTACCGAACAAAAGAGAATCCATCGAATTATCGGTGATTCTGCCTTTATACTCAATAATGTAACCAATATACAGGTTGGAGATGTAATTCGAGGATTTATGGGTGATGAGACTCAATTTCCTACAGGTTTAACCATTAAGACGATCAATACCTCTACAAATCGTATTGACTTGAATTTACCAAGTGGATTCTTAGGATTTAATCGAACAAAAAGAAGAAAACTTAGAAACATTACAGTTACCGCAGCAGAACCAAATAAAATACCGAGTACTAACTATTGCTTTGCGTCTTTAGCAACAAATGTAACTCTTGGAAATAAACAACTTGCATTTAGAATTGAAGGGCCTGGAATACATGATAATGACTGGAAGTACAATACTAACCTCAATGGTAACTGGACAAATCAAAAAGTGTTCAATGAGGGTGGAAATGCGATCTTTAATTCTACAGATACAAGAACATATACAATTACAAAGGGTGGTGCAACTATTACTGTTGTGGCAGAAGTCATAAATGATGGTGGAGAGTATGATTCAAATTGGTATATTTCCAGTTGGACTGGTGAACTTCCTGATATAGGTACAACTTTTCAGTCTACACAGAACGGAGGACGAGGAAATGTTGTCATTAAGTTCAAGGTTGAGGGTACACCTGATACAATTACGACTGATGGAGGTGACTTTACAAAGGATGCTGAGTATACAGGAAGTCTTTCTAGTGCAGTTATTAACGTAAGAGCGGGTTGGGGTATCATAGATCGTGCAGCAATGGTCGGAATTATCGTAAGTAAACGTAAAGATGTACTCTATGAACCTATTTTTACGAAAGATGATAACATTATTGGTGAAGATTTAAATTTATTGAAGCAAAATTTCCCAGGCTTGAACGATTTAACCGATATTACAAACGCAGAGTTCCTTCCTGTTGTCGTAGATAGTCCTTGTGATCCTTATTTGACTCCAAATACAGAGATTCCGACTAATGTGGGTACAGCAGATAACAATACTTCCTTAGTTTCAAGTAATAATTCGACTGTAAGTGATAAAATTAGTGCAAAAATAGATGAATTAGCAGGTACTTCTTCCGTAACGGACATTTCTGATGCGATTCAGAACATTACTATTGCAGAAACATCAGTAAATACAGTAAATAACAACTTATCAGAGGATGTAAAGACCAATATTGCGAATATTAGAGGAAAAGAGGCTGGCGATAACAATGAAGTTGGACTTACTACGAAGCAAGACACAAGTGTAAACACTCTAATCACAAATATTCTTGATAAATTCAAGGAAATTCCCGATGATATGAATACATTAGTACCAGATCACGTTCCAAGCTTCGCAAATCAGGTAGATGGAGAGAATATTGGTGAAGTTGAGCTTAGAAAGAGCGCATTTCGTGATCTTCCTGTAAAACAAGACGGAATGTACTTTCTTGTAGAGGATCTTTCGTTTGTAGATAGTTCTTATGAGAATATTGGTAAAAATGCGAATAGAGATACGATTACTGCGAGTGTATTACCTCGATGGTTGTATGGAAGTCCTACAGTTGGTACAGAAGTTGCTGGAGAGACCGAAATTGTCATTTCAGGCACTTCATTAGGTGGTGTAAGTCCAACTAATGACCTAAAAATACTTGTAGTGGGTGTAAATGACTCAACAGGTGCAATTACACAGTATGAATTAGCAACTGACTCCGTTCCTAAACTCGCATATACATCAACATCTCCTTCTTCACAACCTACACAAGCAAATAGGACAACTTTTAACGTAACTTCGTCTGGAGGATCATATACTGCAACAATTAATACATCTGCGACAAATGCTGCAAATAGAGTAGGTCAACAATTCATCATTAGAGGAGGTCTATTAGGTGGATCTGATGGAACTAATACAAATGATCAGAATGACTGCTTTATAACCGTTACAGGGGTCACTGGTACTACTATAACTACATTTGATGTTACTGGTACTTCTACAGGGTCAGCTACTTTTACTGGTGTATCAGCAACTATTGTAAATGGAACTTTTGATGTCGGTGTTTCATGGTTGAGTACATCAAGTACTACTGATGACGTATATACCGTGCAAGTTACCCAAGAAAAAGCGGGAAGAGGGTTTTTAGTGGGTGACGTACTCCGAATCAACGGAAGTACACTTGGAGGAACAAATACTACCCATGATCTTGATATTACGGTAACTGCGGTTGACTATGTGGGTGGAATCTCGGAATTGACCTTTACTGGCACTCCAGAGACACTCTATACAGGTGTTAGTGGTACAAACACTGACGGAAAGAACGGATCTGGTGCGACATTTGATGTATTAAAGGGTACATCTTCTACTGGTGATGCGTTATACATTGTAAATGTTGCAACTACTGGTACTCTTTACAATACAGTTTCGCAACCATCTGGAATGTCAATTAGTGTAGATGATGCTCGTAGAGGTAGAATGAGTGTATCGGGTGGAAACTTAAATGACTTCCCTACTAACTTTACGCTTACCTTTTCTAGTAATGCACCTTCTCCCCTTCAGAATGGTGTTGCATACGGTGCTGTCAAAGCAAGTAGTACTCAATTCTTTTTATATTATCCAACAATTGTAAATGGTATTCAAGTTCCAGTCACTTCTACTGGTAGATATCAGTTTATGACCGCAAGAGTGCGTTTTAGTAGTAGTGCAACTAATATTACTACTTTTTCTATTGGTTTGAATCAAATTTCGCAAACTGTTAACTATTATACTGGTACTGGTCTTACAAATTACGTTGATAATATTAGTTTGAGTGGTGCTGCTGAAATATATCCGAATAAATCATGGAAAGGTGCGGATTATGAGTATAGAAGCACTTATTTTAAAGAATATGAGTTTGATATGATTCCATTGTCGGAAAATGTATCAAAAGCAAGTTTTAATAAAGGAAATCCACTCCAGTTAGAATCGATTACCTCAAAATTAACTCAAGAGTTGAAACCAACCGATATTTCAATCAAAGTTGAGGATACAAGTCAGTTTTTAAGTTCTGGATATCTATTAATACCTAAATGGGTAAGAAAAACAGAAATTTACCTAGATTTAGGTACTGGAAGTAATCAAACTAGAAATGAACGTAATAATTATTTCTATGATGGAGAAGAGATTATATTTTACAGTTCCAAGACCAGCACTGAGTTTCAAGGTATTAAGAGGTCTAGATTTAACTCTGATGCATTATTCACAACTACTATGGAGCCTTATGCGAAAAGTGGTGGTATTGTAAATAGTTATCAAAAGGGATATTCAGTTCAACAATATTGGCCATACCAAATAGGAGCGGATTAAATGAGACCAGTACAAGTCATAGGTGGAGCAGATAGTAGTTCTGTACTAGGATGTTGTAAATGCTTCCCATTTGTTGTAGTACCAGTAGTACAAAAACAGTTTCACACAGGACTTCCAGTAGGTAGTACAGGACAACCTCTAGTGCCTGCGCCTGGCATAAACTGTTGCGGTTTTGGATGTAGACCTTGTGTTTGTCCTAGAGTTATGGTTGGAGTAGGTAAAACTTTTATAACAGGTAGAAATTTCTCTCACTTGGGAGATCCTAACCCACCTTCCACTCCACGTTTAAACGTTGCAACACCAGCTCCTAAATTTCTTTACGCATGAGTTTACAACTAACAATTTATGTGTTATAATAAATCGAATTTTAAATTTTACTCATGGCAGTTCGTTTTAATCCTGGCATACCAACAATAGAAGCAAAACCAAAAAAATCTAGACAAGGTAACGGAAAACATTCTAAATATTCCGCTACTAGCAAAAACAGCAAACGTAAACCTTACCGAGGACAAGGAAAATAGTCTATGCGAATCCAAATTTGGTACTCTGAACATATGAAAGAGTGGAGATGGTCTTTATACACAAGAAAATATGCAAAAAATGGGGATGCAACACAGTTAACAGGATCAGCACCAAAAATAAGGGATGCAATGGAAGATGTTTCCAATCGAGTTGAGTATTTAACTAAACAATACATTTGAAAAAATTATGACAACGAAACGTGAAAAAGTAAGGGCTCAAGTAAAGTCCAGATGGTATTATATTTTTTGGGGTGCTGCAACTGTATCCGTCTTTGCTGGACAATGGTACGTTGGAAGTGGCTTTCGTAGAATGGCAGAAACTGGTGATGCAATATCTGATGATATTAATTTACTTGTGGAAGTTCTTACTGAACCTAGACCTCGTACAGCGCCAGCTAACATAGATGATAATTTTATATAATCATGTATCAAGCATTACCAAACAGACTACACATTAAAGACAGTGACGTAGCTGGTCAAGGTATTTTTGCTCGTGAAGATGTACCAGAAGGTTTAATTCTAGGTATGTCACATATTATTGTGGATGAAGTAATTTATAGAACACCATTAGGAGGTTTTATTAATCATAGCGATAATCCTAATTGTGTTAAATGGAAAGAAGATAATAAATATTTCGTTAAAACTATTCGTCAAATTCATGAAGGCGAAGAGTTATTTTTAAAATATACTTTCTATAGTGTAAAAAGTTAGCAAAACTCGCATATATAGCTTAACGAATTATGTTTTTTAACCTTGTCGTTTAGCGTAACAAGATCTACTGCACCAACTAAAATAGTTGATAATTACTTGGGGAAGACCTCTAGGTCATTTAAAGATATTAGCTTTAATTTGACTAAGAATCCTATCACCAAGGATATTGTCGTACTTAAAAATGAGGAAGCGATTAAGCAGTCGGTTAAAAATTTAGTGTTAACGCAAATCGGTGAAAGACATTTTAGTCCACTTCTAGGAACCAACACAACATCCTATTTGTTTGAATTATCTACAGGATTATCTGAGAATGCTCTAATTGAAGAAATAGAAGATGTATTGCAAACTTTTGAACCAAGAATTGCTCTATCATCTGTAACTGTGAACGCAAATGAAGATTTAAACAGATTTGAATGTTTTATTGAATATTTTATTGTTGGTATTCCAGAAGCATTACAAACCATCGATTTCATTTTAGTTCGAGAAAGTTAAATGGAGTTACCATCAGTAGCATCCTTAGAGTTTGAACAACTTAAGGCGTCTATAAAAAATTATATAAAAACTAAGTCAGACTTTACTGATTTTGACTTTGAAGGGTCAAACCTTTCAATGTTGGTAGATATTCTTGCTTATAATACTTTATATACCAGTTATAACATTAATATGGCATCTAACGAGTTAAATCTCGATACTGCCGTTTTAAGAGATAATATCGTTTCACATGCTAAGAAATTAGGATATAATCCTATATCTTATCAATCTTCAAAGGTTGTAGTTGATCTTACTTGTTCTAATGTAGGATCATTTAAAAGATTAGGTCTTAAATCTGGTGCAACCTTACAAACCAGTTTGAATGGAAAGAACTATACTTATGTGTCGAAAGATCCAATTAACCTTACAGTTGTTCCAGGCGCATCTCAGGCGGTCTTTAGAGATGTCGAATTAGTCGAAGGTACAGTATTCGATGTTAACTATATTGTCAACACCTCAAACGAACATCAAAGGTTTTTCATACCTAATAATTTTATTGATTCTAGTACCGTAAAAGTATTTGTTAAGGATGATGCTAGTGCAACTACATCAATAGAATACACAAGAAAAAATACAATTGTAGGTGTAAAACCATCAGATACAGTATTTTTTGTAGAAGAAGTTCAAGATCAAAAATATGAAGTAATATTTGGTGATGATGTAATTGGCAGAAAATTACAAAACGGTGAAGTAGTAACAATTAGATATATTGTAACAGCTGGTTCTGAACTTAATAATGTTAAAGAAAGTTCTTTACAGTTTATTGGAACTATTGAATATGTTGATGCATCTGATAATACTGGAAAACTTGCTCTAAGTAATGTTTCATTTACTCTAAATGATCAAAATTCAAGTGGTGGTTCATCATTTGAAAGTATTTCCTCTATAAAGTATAGGGCTCCAAGATACTATGCTGCACAAGAAAGGGCAGTTACAGTCAGTGATTATGAATCTTTAATAATGCAACTTTATGGTAATACTGACTTAGTTAAAGTTGTTGGTGGTGAAACACTGTTTCCACCTCAGTATGGTAAAGTCTTTATTACAATTAAACCTAAAGTAGGTGATGTAGTTAGTAGCACTGAAAAAGGAAATATAGTCAAGGATCTTAAAGATTATATTGTTGGATCTATTACACCAGTAATTGTAGATCCTAAGAAAATTAAAATTACTGTCAAACCAGTTATTGTTTATAATCAAGATAAGACAAGAAGAAGTGCTGCTGCATTAGCTAAATTAATTCGTGATTTACTTATAGATTATGAAAATTCTGATGCATTTAAGAATTTTACTGGAAGATTTTCTAAATCTGAGTTGCTTGCTGCAATTCAAAATTTAGATTCATCTATTTTATATTCAAATGTAAAAACTAAAGTTTGTGCAGAGATTAATCTTCAATCATCTACAACTGCGATTGATTATAATGGTTCATTCTTTACTAAAATGAAGAGTAAACTTGATGGAAAATATGCCGTAGTTTCTGGTTACTTCTGTTATCCAGGCTATGCAGATCCAGTATTTATTGGAGTTCCTTCATATCAGGAAGGTTGTGTTTTAGATAATAACATTTATGTATTTGATAAAAATGGAAATAAAATTACTACAATAGGTATAATTGATTTTGAAACTGGTAATTTTTCATTCTCTATTCCAGCATGTAGTGATAATCCTATAGATTTATGTGGATTACAAGATGGAACAGATTTAGAAACAGATTCGGAGACTTATCCTGATATTATTATTGATGAGCCTGCTATTATTGATGATGATGACGATGATTCTGAACTTAATGATGATACTACAATCGGCGAACCAGTTATCGGAGATGTCACTGGCGATCCTGATATAACTACTGTAACAACTGTAGTTGACGATCCTAATAATGTTATCACAATTGATGACTTTACTCCAGAAACAGATCCAAGTAAGTGTAACTAATGAAATTCTTAAGCGATAACTCGGTAGACCTTTCACATTTAATTGACAATCAATTTCCTCAATTTGTAAGGGAAGATAATTCTACGTTCATTAAGTTTATAAAAGCTTACTATGAATCACAAGAATTAAAAAATTCTCCTTTTGATATTGCACAAAATTTAATAGAATATTATAATATTGGTTTTTATAAGAAATCAGAGTTAGTAGAAAATACAAATTTAAATGGTAATATTGCTAATAGTGCTACTACAATTAATGTAGATAGTACTGTTGGTTTTCCAGATAAAGGATATATTCAAATTGATGATGAAATAGTCTATTATGGATCTAAGACTACAACATCATTTACAAGTTGTGTAAGAGGTACATCGGCACTTATATTAACTAATATACCACTTTCTCAAGTTAGTCTTAAAACATCATTAGCTGAAACTCATCTTGATAATGCAGTAGTAACTAATGTTGCATATGAATTTACATCAGAATTTTTTAGAAGAATTAGATCAGAGATTGCTGTAACAATACCAGAAAATCTTGTATCAGAATTAGATTTATCATCATTCTTCTCTAGAATTAGAAGTTTTTATGGTGCAAAAGGAAGTTTAAATTCTCATGCAATTCTTTTCAGAATATTATTTAACGATAAAAAAATAAAATTTACAACTAAAACAAGAGGTAGTGGAGCAACTTTAAAAATACCTAACTTTGATGGTGCTATAACTGGTCTTGAGATAACTTCTGGTGGGTCTGGATACGATTCTAGAACAGATGGTAGTAGTTTGATCAATCCTCCTATAATAGAGGTATTTGGAAGTGGTACAGGTATCAATGTTGCAAATCCAACTGCTTTGCTTACAGTTAATAGTATTACTAGTGGAGTTATTGATGGAGTAACTATTACCGATGCAGGGGAAAATTATGTTGGGCCAATTACTGCGTTTGTAAGAGAAAGAGATTTTGCTGAAGAAGAATTAGTTACCTCGATTGCTGGTACTGGTAGTGGTGTTGTTGAAAGTTGGGATTATAATACTGGAGAACTTACATTAACTAATATTATTGGATTTTTTGTTAATGCTGATGAATTGCAGTCTGGTAGTGGTGAAGGAGCAAGAGTTTTTGTAAAAACTTTTGAAATTATTTCTCAAGATCCAGAAATAGAGTTTCCAAAAGATTATCTCTTTAGACCTTCAAATTCAAACTATGGTGGTAAAAAATTAGCTAGACTAGAAATTGTTAAAAAGTTATCTAATATATCTGATCCATCATTAGATGTTATTTCCAATAATAAAACTCTTGCTCCATCATACATTACATTTTTACAAGATCAAGATACTATATTTGGTGTATCTAATGTAAATATTGAAAGTAGTCAAGTTATAAAAATTGATGATGTTGGAAAACCAACTTATGAGGCAGATATTGAAATTAATGACGATTTTAATAAGATATATCTTCCAGCATCTACACAATTAGTTAAAGCATTTGATCCTTCAAGTGATACAATAATTACTGTTGATGATGCATCAGGATTTCCTACTACAAAAGGTCAAGTTTATATTGATGATGTAATTATTGATTATGATGAAAGAAGTGTAAATCAATTTTTAGGTTGTACTGTTGTATCTGGATCTGGTATTAAAGCAGTTTCTACTGAAGTAGTTGCTTATGGAAGATATAGAACTAGAAAACAATATACTAGAGGTGAGTTTGTAGGATTAGATCAAGAAAGATATTATGGAGAAAATTTATATAGATCTAAAAATGAAGGAATTTCATCTAGCACTGCTGATCCAACTCATAGTTTAGGAAGTATTAAAGTTGGTGATATTGAATGGGAATACATTGGAAGTTCTAAAGTAACCTATTTTGTTGATGTTTTTGTAGGATTCCCAGAAATTAGTTGTACTGGTAATGAAGGTGAATTAACAATAAGAGTTGATAAGGTAAGGGATATAGCTGTTGGTCAGTCAGTTGTTGGTTCTGGTATAGGAATTGGTGCAAAAATTCGTTCTATATCAGGAAAAGAGTTAACATTATCAATACCTAATACATCTAAGGTTACTGGTGGATGTATATTCTCTGTTGCACAAGCAAGATTAATGGGATTAGTTGATAATATCACAATTGAAAAATCTGGTGCTTTGTTCAGTCCACAAAAATACTTTTTGGATGATAAAACTTATGAAGATTTTTCTGGAACAGAATACAGTGCATGGAATGTCAACAGTGATCATACATTAGATACAGATAACGATTTTGTAGGTATTTCACAACTTTATAATTACAAATCACCAAAAGATGAACATGTTTACGTTTCATCTTCTGCAATACCAGGCTATATCTTTAGTGGATCTGTCAATGCTAAAAATAGAGTTCTTTCAAATATTTTTGATGGATATACCAATGCATTTACTTTAATTGGTCTTACAAATCCTATAGAAAAAGATTTATTTATTTTTAGAAATGCATTATTACAAGATCCATCAACAGATTTTGATGTTGTAAATGATATTCTTACTTTTGTAGAAACTCCGAGTCAAAATGAACCTGTATATGTAAGATATTTTAATGATACTAATAAAGTTACAAAATTAACATACACACAAACTACTCAAGGTGCTTCAAGTTCTACAATCACATTAAGTGGTTTAGGATCTTTTAATACGAGTAATGATTATCTTTTTGTGACTGTAAATGGTGTATTACAAGTTGGAAATGCTATTAGTTACAATAACACTAGTAAAGTAGCAACTTTTACAGATAATGTAAATACACTGACTACTACATTGACAGCTACTGGTGCTACATACGCTCCTTCTAATGGTAATTTAACTCTTACTATTCTTAATAGTAATTTGACTGTAGGAGATAAAATCAAGATTGCTGACGGTGGAATAACGTTTACATGTGCTAAAGATGGTGATACAACTACTCATCCTTATCCAAGGTCTACTGACCCTGCTAGTGATGAGTGGTTAGAAATTACAAGTATTAGTGGTAATGATCATGTAGTTAATGTAGGTATTTCTAGTGATACATCAACTCATACATTTGTTTCTGCTGTAACTAATTCTATTACAAGAAGACCAGATAAAGTTGTAGCATATTGGATAAAAAATGCAAAAGTTTTAGATGCTATTACATCTTCCTCTTCTTCAACTTATACTTTACAACAATCAAGTTCTAATTACACTGCTGCAACTACTGATACTGTATTTGTTGCTATAAATGGTGTAATACAAAAACCAACAACTTCTTATACAATATCTGGATCTACTTTAACATTCAGTGAGGTAAATTCTGGTACTGCAATTACTGTTATTGATTTAGAAGATGGTAGTGGTGGAGCAGATATTATAAATGTAAATTTAGGTAGTTTAGCTGGTATTAATCAAGATAAAGATAATTATAAATTACAAAAATTAGTTAAAAGAATACCTTTCCCTGCAAGTCTTATTAACAATAATGTTTTAAGAACATCTAAAGCACTTTCACCAACATCATCTTTAAAAGGTATAGGAATTACTGTAGATGGAATACAATTTAACAGTATTCAAGGTAATAAAGTACAATATGGTGCTGTCAAATCTATTACTATAGGATCTGGTGGTAATTATGAGGTTCCATTAGATAAAACTACAACAGGTAGTGGTAAATTTTTAAAATCTTCATATCCAAAAGTTATCTTAACTAAAAATGGTGGAGAGACATCAGATGTTACTATAAGTGAGTCAATATTTGATATGTCAGCTGGAATTAAATCAATCGATATTAATAAATTTTTAGATATTACTCCTTTAACTGGATTTACAATAAAACCAAATGTTGAGGTAGTTAGTAGTACAACAGTCGCAACAGGGTTTAGAAAAGCTGTAGTAGATGTTAGTTATAAAAACGGAACTATAGATGGATTTATCGTAGTTGATTCTGGATCTGGATATACTGAAGCACCAACAATTAAAATAACTGGTGGTGGTAAACTTGAATCAGAAAATTTTTCAATTCCTTTCTTTAATACATCTACAAATGATCTAATTGTAACTATGGAAGGTTCAATTATATCTTCTAAGAGTGCTTCATCTACAATTACGTTAACAACTCCTGTAGGTAGTAAATTTAATGTTAATCCTGTAACAACTGTTGATAGTGGTTCTAATGGACTTGTAAAAGTTTTTGTTGCTAACGGTCAAATTGTAGCAACTCAGGTTCTTGATAAAGGTCAAAATTATTTTACTGAACCAACTATAAAAATTGTTGGAGTCGGTACAAATGGTGTTCTTAGAGCAAGATTAGATGGTAGTGGTGGAATTAATGGAGTGGATATAATAAATGCTGGTAGTGGATATACAGTTCCACCTGTAATTACTGTTATAAATGATGATACTTTAGCAGTTGCAAATTCAACATTAAATCAATGGACATTTAATATACCAAATAGATTTAATACAAAAATAGATGAATTTGGTGGT
>CENK01018287.1_pt1 | contig 17015 bp, 7 predicted proteins | sample 530191 | NCBI WGS metagenome assembly CENK01 (sample SAMEA2619686, study PRJEB7988) | marine metagenome | biome: marine biome (ENVO:00000447); feature: deep chlorophyll maximum layer (ENVO:xxxxxxxx); material: "saline water (ENVO:00002010), including plankton (ENVO:xxxxxxxx)" | depth 60 m | reverse complement strand
TTGATGTCATTATCGTCTTTAAAAATATCTGTGAATCCCATACTACAAAGGTAATACAGTAATATTAACCCTACTCCTGTGAACCTGACTTTATGTAGTCCCTATCCATAGCCTCTAAGAACAACCGCGTATTTGTTCTGTTATCTCTTAACCAGTTCTTTTTTAGTATACTCTGTTTTTTGTAAACATCTTTTAATTCTTTTTCATACCTTAATTCAGACATTTCTGGAAGACCTCGATCTTTAAGCCGTTGAACCTCGTCGTCCAACTTATCTTTAACATCCCGTATTTTCGCCTCAGTTTCTTTATAACTCTCTCTGAGACGTCTAAGTTTAACTGGGGTCATTCCACTATCTGCAAAATCCAACTGGCCCTCTATTCGTTTACCTTTAATTATGTCTTCTGATGAAGGACTAATCTCTTCAGACCTTTTTAGGTAAGGCAAAAGATAACTAAATTCTTTGTTAGCCTCAAAATCTGTAGTTGGTTGTGCAACAAATGCTCTTATGAAAGATATGTCTTTTAACTTGACGTTTTCAGATTCTCCTTTTAATACTCTATTTATAGCCTTCTTAAAGTCATCGGTGTCTTTTATAACCTTAGCGCCTTGATAGGCGCCATCAATCCAATTAGCATTACGATTAGCAAAACCTAAAGGCCCTGGTGCTATTTGTTGAAACGCATAATCTAATGCTTTCGGGGCTATGTAATCTTTTCCATCCTTCTTAGCGCTACTTTCTTCGGTTTTTGTGGCTAAAGCCTCAGACAACCAACGAGCAGGATAACTACCGCCCTTGTCTGCCTCAAAATAATATTCATTTATTTTGTTTCGTTTCTTCTCCTTATAAATAGGAGATCCAAACCATGTTTCATTAGTTATCAGGTCGGCAACTGGAGCCAGACCCGTTTGCCCTAATGTGTTTTTAACAAACCACTTAGGACTCATAAAACCCTCTGATGTACGAGGTATAGCAACCGGACTAAAAGCACTAAAAGTTGTTTGAAGTAACTTTGTCATATCTCCGCCCAATGAACCAGCATAGTTTGGATCTCGCATTCTTTGTTGCATGTCAAACAATCCCTTTCCAAGACTTGGGAAAACATTGTAGCCGTAAGGCTCATACACTCCAAGAAATAATCCGCTAGGCTTATAATAACCTAATCGAGTAGATCTTAAATAATCAGGCTCTAGTTCTATGTATTTCCTACCGTATTCTTTATCCTCAGCACCACCAATAACAGGCTCATCATCGTCATCACCTATTCCGTAGTTAATCATTTGAGTCATGAAACCAAGACCAGTCAACATGGCACTCATAGTGACCGCGTCTAATGTGCTAAATAAGTTTTGATATACGGCGTTAGACCCCTGCGCTCCTGCATTAAAAAACATAAGGTAAGAACCAATCAAAGGACCCATAGATCCTACTTGATTAAAGTTTACCGTTAACTCTTTGGCAAGTTCTGCTGCTTTTTCAGGACTTACCCCTCTATCTCTAGCGGCAACAAATGCAGAAAGACGAGAACTGTTTTCAAAAATATCATTAATACCTGCGAAAACATCAGCCGCAAATTTAACGCCATTTTCTAATTCTTTCAGAGACGTAGCCTTATCAGAAAGCACACTCATGTCAACATTTTTAAGTTTTTTTCGTAAAGCCCGAACGTCATCTTGACTCATGAATCCCGTTTTAGCACCATACTTTTTAAACTCTTCAAAGTATTTTAAGTATTTGTTGTCCGATTTTTTACCTAGTGCCTCTTGACCAATTGCTTTCATGGATGGAAGAATACCGGAAACAAATTGAAATCTTATTTTAGCAAGTTCTTTAGTTTGCTCGGCTCTGCTTTTTTCAGAGATACCAAATATTTTTTGTTGTTTTTTACCACCCAAAGAGATAAACGCCATACCAAAGTCTCTCTCAAAGTTAGGAACCCAAAAGTCCGGAGACCACTGCGTAAGAGTCCTTGACCTGAATGTAGTTAAGTTTTTAAAGGCTGAAGCCACTAAACCCATTCTCATCATGTTACCACCTTTTAAAACAGTAGCAAGGTAACTCATGTCCTTACTAAACTCCATAATGTACCTGTCTCCATTTATCCTTACCTGAACTTGATTTGGATCGCTAGCAACCTTACTTAATTTATCTTTAGAGCCATCAAACTTTCGAGTAGATATTAATTTATTATCTACCAAAACTTCTCTAGAAATAGGATCATTTAACAGATTATAAAACCTTATAAGCACTTCATTCCTATGGTTATTTGAAATTGCTTTCTTTCTATCAATAATTAAATTCACTAAAATATTTCCAGCCTTTGACTCTCTGCCTTTTCTTTTTCCAATTGGTTTAAGAACTTCTAGTCCTTGAGCCTTAGAGGGCCCAGCCTTTTGTGGCCTTTCTTCTGGTGTTTCTTCTTCAATCTTTTCAGATCTTTCATAATCTATATCACCTGAAACAAGTCTGTAAAGACCATCTGCAAGATTGCCTAGGGTAACTTTAAACTTACTCTTCTTTTCGCCTTTAGGTTCGTTATTTTCATTTTTATTATCCATCTGAAGGTCAGATGTTATGTCTGATTCGAGATAAGGCACAACGCTTGGGTCGGCAAATCCCCACAAAGGAACATAGAGATCTCCATAGGTCTCAAACCATGCGGCTCTTTTGTCCTTAGCCTTAGTAGCCTCTTGTTCTGTCGGGAAGTTTTGAATGACCTCTCCTGTTTTTTCTTTAACTAAAACATAGTAAACTTCACCCTCATTAATTTCAACCTGATTGCCGTCTTCATCTCTTTTCTTATTAAAAACAAAAGGACCTGTGCGCTCCTCAACAATTTCACCGCCAGGCATAAGGTTCTCCATTAAGATTTCTCGTGTGCCTTCGGCAACGCTCATCCATTCTTTAACAACCTTTGCTATTTCTTTACCTGACTTCATGCCTGCGGGTGTGTCTTTTTCAGAAGACTTGCTTAATAATTCAAGGAATCCGTTTAGGTCATCAAAAGTTGCAGACTTATCTATACCATACTTGGCTAATTCTTTTCTTGCGTCAGCATCACTCATACCAGAAGCGCTTTGCTTATCGCTCAAGACTCTTCCTACCTCATTAACTCCTAAAGCCGTCATGGCTAGCAACAGGTCTGAGGTCTGATCAATATCCATACCCGCAGAGTTCATTGTTTCAATGATAGTTCCTAAGTCCTCTTCAAACTTATTGCTTTGATCTAAGGCGGCAGAGTCGCCAAGTATTAACTTATTCCTTACGTCTTTAGTCAAATTAATATCAACGCCAGCATCTTCTAACTCTCTTTGAAGCAAGAATATTTTGTCCATGGCGTTTATAATTAGTTCTTTAGCACCTCCTATTTCTCTAACACCCTGAAAGTCTCTCTTGTTGAGTCGTATCCTAGGTTGATATCTTTTAGTCCCCCTACGAGTAATTAATTTTGAACGCCTCTTACTTCTTTCTTCAAAATCTAACATGAAATTTCCAACCGAGGATAGTGCATCGTCCGTGGCAACATTAGCAAAACTAGAATTACCGGCAATATCACCTACGGCTTTATTATAGTCTTGTTGAAGTTTTTCTCTTCTTTCTTTTCTTCCAGCCTCAAACTCTTTAGCATCTTCTATACTTATGTCGGGATTAAACTTACCAGAGCGGATATCATCTTCTCGCTGATTCCTGGTTAAATCTTGCTCCTCTTGTTTCTTTTGTTTCTTGTCTTGCTCTTCCATAGCATCAAGAGCATCTTTTCGTGCCTGATCTCTAGCAGGCTTTTCCCTATTCCATTGAGCAAGTTCTTCAGGAGTTGCGTCCGGTGGGAGTTCACTCATTAGTTTAGATCGTTCTTCTGTTTTGGCTGCTTTTTGACTTGGGTCAAGCGCAGCACCAGATGCATATACTTTAGAAAAAGCGTTTAAGAAATTAACCACACGTTGATCAGAGTCAAACTCGTTACGAACATTCGTGAAGGCTCCTATATTAATACCGAACTTTTTAAGAATCTCATCAATGAAAGACACTAAAGTATTCTTAAACTTAGACTTGCCTGACTGACTTAACTGACCATAAGCGCCTGACAATTCTGCGGCAACATCAGCAAGAAACTCTTCTCCTTTTAATCCTTCGGCATACTCAGCAGAGTTTATAACATCATCAATTCTTTTAACCAATGCAGCGTCCTCTTTGTTAGACTTAGACATTACATCCCTAAGCCTACTAGACATGACCCTAGCGATCTCTTGGTCCTGACCAAACTCTCTAGCAAAGACAACATGAAAAGCATCATGTATGATGTCTATTGGTTGAGCATTACGGGACTCCACATGTATCTGTTGTTTGCCGTTCTTAGTGTTAACAATAAACCTAGCACTTTCATTCTTTAATGAACCTCGCTTTGATACTTTATCCATTGTAGAATCAAAAGTTCCGTCGTGTATTATCACTTCTACATCACCTAATAATTCTTCTATGTTTTGTCCAACCTTTCCTAACTCTTGAAGTTTTGGATCAGTAGTAATTTCTCCTTCTTGATTTTCACGAGTTACGCTTTCAAGATAAACGGAAGGGCGTAAGCCGTCGGTAGATTCTATCTCTTCCTCTTCTGTAACCTGAATTTTAGGTGTCTCTACTGGAGTGGCTTTTTCTACTTTTATATCTTCAGATACGAAATCTGAAGCAAACTTACCAGCGATATCATTAAATTGTGTTCTTAAAACTTTTATGTCGTCTAATAGTTTGCTTTTTGTGCTTGCATCTTCAACAACCCTAATGGAATTTACCTTTGATTGAATCTGAGAATTTATTTTAACAAGATCCGTCAAGGCTTTAGGATCTTTCTTTCCTATAAATTGATACTGTTCTCTTTTTATAGAAGTTCTTTGTGCCCTCCTGTCTAGTGCGTCTTCTAATTCTGTAAGATAAGAAGCCCTTTCAACTTCTGTTGGTGCCTCTGACGCAAGTTTTCTATATTTATTAATGTCATAACTAGCCTTAGCAACTTCAGCATCTACCAATAAAGAATTTCCTAAAGATGCAGCCTCTCTAATTGTCATAGGTCCCCCAATCAAACCACCACTAAAACCACCAAGGCTACCATCGTTAAGGCCTCTTCGAAATGCTTTTTGAAGATTTACTGGTTGGCCCTTAAAGACATCCTCCGTTACACTTGATCCAAAACCAGTTGCTCCTTCGGCTAGAGCCTCTGAACCAAAATTAAGACCCACCCCTTTGGTCATACCCTTAAATATTTCTTTTGAGGTTTTGTCAAATATTTCTTTTCTAATTCCTCTTGACAACAATTGTTTGGCTGTCCTGGCTAATATCTTACCAGCGACTGCATCCGGGACTATTTCTAAGCCTCCCATTATTGTTGCATATCCTAACTTTGCCTCTGGGGACATACTCTGATACCACTCTTCATCCATGACTTCTTTAGTGGCGTTAGATGCACCTATAAGACCATACAATGTATAAGCCGTTGCCGGGGCTAAGGCCCCTGTTAATGGAGCAGTAGCGGCAGCAGTTAAAAGAGGGGGTAATGTTCGAAGTGTGGTGTTAAGAACCATTGAGGAAGCATCACCTATCCTTCCTTCCTTTAACAGGCCAATAAAGTCTTTGTCATAGGCTGGCATTTCCAATCCTTCTTCAAACTCTTTATCCGGTCTTAAAGATTCCGCAAAGTTTTTGGCTGCTATATCTGCTCGTTTTGTTTTTCTTTCTCTATTCTTTTCACTTATTTTATTTACAAAGTCAGAGTCTATGGTAAGATAATTACCTTGATCATCTTTAATTTTATAAATGGCGGAAGATGCAGATGGTCTATAAAAAGTCTTTTTTCCCTCTTCAGAAACAGGCCCCATGTTTTGCTTAACCATCTCAGCATAATAGGGAAGACTTCTCATTGCTTGAGCAACGTCTCGACCCCCTAAAATAAAAGACTGTTTCCAGGTAGGCATATTTCGAATGTCTAGTGGGTCTTCACTTATTAACTCAAACTCAGTAGGACCCCATTCCATTTCAGGAGCAGGAAGATTAGCATCTTCCTCAAATTCTTCCAACTCCACAATATCTTTTGCAACTTTTTGTATTGTGTTGTCTACATTAGGATTTTCTGAAAATAAAGGAGTGTTTCTTTCAGGATTAAAAAAATCAGGAGGTAAACTAGGTGTAAGCCTTTCTCCGGGCTGTAAAGTAAACACTGGATTGTTAGGAAGCCGTGGGCCGCCTTGAGGTTCTGGCGTAGTTACAGACTCAGATACTTCTTCAGTTTCAACTTCTGTCTGGGGCGACGGCTCCGATGACGATGGTCCAACCTCTAAGTCGGAACTTGATTCCTTTAAAGCGGTTGGTTCGTCTTTTTTTTTTTTATAACCCTCCGTAATAGAAATAATATCTGACTTAGTAGCGCCATTAGAAACTGCTACTTTTATCTCTTCTTCTAGTTCTTTATCTAGTGCCATAATTATAAATTTTCTTCGGCTATGTTCATTGCTTCTTCTAGATTCACACTCTCTTCTTCTACGTCAAGTCCTAATCCGCCTTGATAATCAGGATTTAACTCTTTTAAAATTTGCTCGTAAATGGGCTCTGTAAGTCCAGATATTAAAAGGTCTAGGTTTTTCCGTTCAGTAATAGGTTCATAAATTATTTCCTTACTATCTGTTCCTGACTTTCTAGCCGCTTCATCTAACTCTCGTTGATATTTTGTGCGATCTTCTTCAGTCCATGTAACGCCTTCTTCTCCTTTAAACTTTAGGTTCATCATCTGATCTGTAACAGGCTCTCCTTGTTTTCTTCGTGATTTTTTTGCGTAATACTTGCCATCGTTTTCTTCAAAAGTTGCTGCAACAATCTTATTACCTAGCACGTCTGAAATAGGTTTAAAGGTTATTGTTTTAAGTTTAGCGTCTTGAATATTTTGAGGGTACTGAAATTTTTTCTCACTACCTTTTTCTAACTCTTCCATTATATATGGATTTCTCTGTCGATACCATTCTTCTTTCTTTATTGTGGTTGGCCTCACACTAGATATTCTCAGTTTTGAAAAAGTGCTTTCTTTGCCGCTAGGAATGTAAATATTTTCTGGAAAAGAATTTAAATAACTGTTTAAAGAGTTTTGACGAGCCTTCTCATAAAGTCTCTGCTTAACATCATCATTTAACTTTTCAAACTGTGCCGTAAGTTGAGCAGCATTGTATGAAAATGTACCATCCTCTTTTTGAACAGCATCCAATGATCCATCTCTAACTCCTTCGGATAATACAGCCATATTATAACCACCAGGGTTAGTGTCACGACCATAATTCATTTCCCACATCTCGTCGAACCTTTGAACTACTTTGCCTTGCTCACTAAGATCCATCGCGCTTTGTCCAAGCGCTTTTGCATCACTTATTAATGAGGCGCCTACTTTTCCCTTAGCCAAATTAAGTCCAAACTCTACCGGAGAAAATAACTTTTCGGTAGTTGCTATTTTGGCTTTCCATTGATCAGAATTATCCACCATAAATTGTATGTCTTCAAATTTTGCATTGGGCTTGCCTGTGTACTGATTTACTCTGTCCATATAGGTCAATATACTTTCTGAAAGTTTTGATGGGTCTTGTGTAGCCTTCGTAGTGTCATCTGCTACCATGTTAAACGCCTTTTGTCCATAGGCAGCAGTATTTAAATAAAGGTCGTTGAATCTTTGTACACTTGCAGCGTTAGATGCGCTTGGATTAATCTTATAAGCATCCTTGGCTTTAAGTAAATCATTAAGAGATCTTTGAACAACAGGCCTGTGAGCGGGTAAATAAAACCCCTGCTTTTCTTTAAAGTCAGATAAAAAACTTTGAGTCCTGTAGTCCTGTTGTTGCTGCCTCAACAACTTTTGTTGTTGTTGTTTATTCGCTGCACCAACTAGATCAGGAATCTGAAATACACTTGCTTCTACGCCTGGTTCTGCCATTACTTAAACTGTGATTTTGAAAGCATTTGTCTTACGAATTTATGAAGAGGGGATGACCCACCCTTAGAATGTTTTCTTAATGACGCTGCTTGCTTTGGATTAAATATGTATTCTCCGCCAGTCATCTCTCCAACCTTAGACCCGTTGTCAGAAACGATGTGTAATGGATTAGTTTTATGAGAGAACTTACCAGGAGTTTTCTTAGCCTTACCTCCTTTATTTCTAAAATAAGTACGACCCTGCATACGATTTAATCTTTCGTCTTCAACATCCTGTTGCTCTAAAAACTCATCAGCAAGTCTTTGAGTTCTCGACCTTCCTGGAAGAAGTGAAACTTTATCAATTTCTTCCTCTTCTATTTCAACACCTGGCAAGTCTAAACTTTTTGGTTTTGCTATACCAGGCATTAATTTTCTTTTCATTGCGTCACTTTGAGTGCTCATATCAAATGAACCTCCTGGGATAAGTTTTCTTTTCATTGCATCGCTCTGTGTGCTCATATCAAATGAACCTCCTGGAGTAAGTTTTCTTTTCATTGCATCGCTCTGTGCACTCCTATCGAATGGTTTTACTTGTATACTTCTAGTATATTCATTACCTGGAAAAAGTTTAGAACGAGTTTCTTCACTTTGTTCATCTATATCAAATGAACGATTAGGCATTAATTTGTCTTGTATTGTTTCACTCTGTTCACTCATGTTAAATGAACCAGGACCACCGGGCATTAATTTTTCTTTTATCGTTTCGCTCTGTTCCATTACGTTGAAACTGTCTTCGGTGTTCGGGCTAGATAAAAGTTGAGAGTCAAAAGATTTATCTTTACGCATAGCACGATCATTCCTTCTCGTGTCTCTAAGATCTCTCCTTAGTTGTCTTTTTTCTTGACGGTTGGCTTGACGTCCGGCTTTTGCTTCTTGGCGTTCTGCCTTAGTTCCATAGTCTAATTGTGCTAATCCGGAACCTAAAGCAATTGCAGCATTACCTATGTTCTGAACACCTGCTTGTCTTGCTTGCTGAAGAGCCGCTCTATCTGCTTGGAATTGTCTAGACTGCATAAGGCGATCACGCTCTGCGCCTTGGTTGGCGCGAGCAAGAGCATTCATTTCTTGTTGTCTTTGTCTAAACAATACGTCAGTTTTAGCCTGATCTGCTGCTCTTTGTACACCGGATAAAGCACCAGCGGCTCTTGAACCTGCTGTTTGTAAAGCATTTACAGACGTGCCTAGTGATCTATTTATCTGCTCTACGGCTTGATTTGCAACTGTTTGATCTTGTGCTGCATTAAGCATTCTAAGTCTGCTAGCCGGTGTTGTATCCAATGGATCGTTCATCATTGCCAAACCTTGTTGGGCTCTCCTTTGTTGATCTAAGCCGTAAAGTGCTTGTCCTCCTGCTAAAGTTCCTTGAATTATTGCTGCGGTTACTGGATCCATGTTACAAATTTAATCATTTATTGTCCTAATTGGTTGGCCAAAGGCGATTTACTATAAACTGCGTTAATTGCATACAGTTCTACTACGCTAGTGCTTGAGTTTGCTAGCCTTATTTTCATATAATAATCTCTAATTACATCCCCTTCTATCGCTGAGTTTGCTAATGTAACTATTATATCATCAGCGGATACTGTTGCGCTAGCGTTCAGTGTTAAAGTCTTGTCTGTAGCGATAGCCGTCGCAAAGGTATTCAACGGTGAAAGATTAGAACCATTAACCTTGTATAAAGCAGTAGTGGTTCCAACAGGAAAAGGACTATTGTTTATGTGGTTCTTAAATGTTAAAGTGCTTCCTGTAGATGAACTCGCTATTGTTCCAATAGAAAACACTTGAGACGTTCCATCTACCGAACTCAGATCTCCAGTTGCTACGACGCTAGAATTTCTAGGTACTGGCGCATAGTAAAAACCTTCTTTTTCTTCCCAAACCTCTGTAGATGCTACCCCTGTAGTTGGTATTGTCGCGTTCTGAGTAGAGTTAGACAATGTACAAGACCACCTATCGTTTCCTTCGAGGCTTAGAGCCTCGTATGCTTTAACCATTGATGGATTAAAATTCGACACCGCTTCAATAATAGCATCTCCTCTTGTTCCTCCTGAATATGTTGGAGGCGTACCTGTAAACGTACCATAATAAGTACACCTTGGCACGGCTGTCGTTCCAAAGAACTCAGCGTGCTCATATATTCTACCTGATTTAAATGTATATAGTTGATCACTCAACGACTGAAGTCTTTCAGGCCTATATGTATACTTGTTATTCCATCGTGGTTGATAACAATCATAACCTATTGTAAAGTCACCTAGCGTTTCTACCTCTGCACCTAGTGTTGTTGTAGATGAATATGTGCTATTGTCTAAAGTTATTTCTTCAGTCAATTGATTATAAGTTCCATAAGAAAAAGCGGCCTGAGCACTCGTTGTCATTACTATGGGTATTGCTGTATTTAAAGCAATTGTAGTATCTGTTGAAGCCGTCCTTATCTGAGTTGGTGCAAATTCAGTTGCTAAGAAGATAGATTGCAAAGAAGTAAGCGTGTCTATAATTAGCAAACCTGCACCTGAGTCTTGAAATTTATCCTGGTCTTTTTGATACTCTCGCGGATCAGAATCCCATGAGTAAGTAGATGTGTCGGAAAATATAGAATCAGTGATAATCTTTCCTCCTGTTACCCTACCCGCTCCTGTTCCTGTGACTGGAGTGCCTGTAACATTGTCGCTAATAGTTATAACTACTGTATTTACAGAATCGGCACTTATTATAAATTCTCTGTTGTCATAGTCTACACCGGCAATGATCTGCCTATTAGTGGCAGATTCCTCCAGAGAGAAAAAGTTATTCTTAAAGAAAGAATCAACATTTAAATCACTCAATACATTAATGCCAGATTTTTGTGAAATCATTAAAACTTTTCCTGACTTTACATCGGCAAAAAATACTTGATCTCTCCAAACAGAAACGGATTCCGGGTTATTATTACATCCATAATTTCCTGGATAGTATTGAATAGGGCCTACTACGTTTTTAGATGCTGTAATCGCGGAATTACCGTCACCAAATTCTACAATGTTTCTAGATACCGGAATAACACCTGCCCTTCTTTCCTGTATTATATACATTATCTCGTCATAAGAGATAAGGCTCTTTATAGAGCCGTATTCATAATTATAATCAAAGAAGTTTTGTAAAGAAAGGTTAAATGACGAAAGCCCTAATACTCTTGTGTCAACAATAAAAGGATCGCTATATGTTACCGATCCCCGTCTTTTGATAGTACGGGCTTCTGGCTGGTAAGCAAATGGACGACCCTTAGACGTAAAGTTAGAAACAAAAAAGTCACTAACGCTGGGGTCCTCAATAAAGTCTACAATAGAGTTTTGCGTGTATGCAGATACTGCATTACTAGCCACATCACTATTTTGTGCAGCAGGTGCGACGTAAAGAGTTCTAAGTCTATAGTAAGAATCGCCTTGATCTAACTGTATTACGGCTTCTGGATTACTAACTGTAAATCCTTGGGTATTTGCGTCTGCTACTATATTGGTGTTAGCCGTAACAAAGAACTGATAAGTGTATGCTGAATAAGCGTCTAGAGTAGATCTTGTTACGTTTCCTACTGATAATGTTTTTGCGTTATCAGAAGTAAGTTTTAATTCATCACCTTTAAACACTTTAGTGTTTGTGTGGTAAAGTAAACCGCCTGCTCCGTCAGAAGAAACTAAAACGGCGGGAGTTGTAGATGTACGAGCGGTACCATAAGTACCAGCACTTATTGGCAATACCCTACCTAGTTCAAAATACACATCAGTTTCAAACGCGTTATTTTCTCTAAATATTTCAACTATACAGTTATCGTCCCAAAAGGCTGTGCCTTCTAAAATGTCTTCAGGTCTGAAACCTACTGCACTTTCATTAGGTTCTATGGATAAAAAATCTCCTGTTGTATTATTTAAAGCAAAAGAACTACTTCTGTCAAGTATAGGATTCTTATTTACATCAGAATCAAAAGATTCTATTCCCGTAACATTAAACTCGAAAGTTGCCTTTAAGTCATTAGAATAACGAACTATTCTTAAACGATCTCCTTGTGAATATTTGTATTCGGTAAGTGCCCCATAAGCCTCTTTATAAGAATTAGACTTTCCCTGAAGGGTTCTTAGTGATAAAAATATTTGAGAATTTGCTCCAAAGCCACCCTGAAGCCCGTCATAGTTGGTAGCCAAATAGGCACCTCCTATTCCATACTGAACCTTATTTATTATAGACCCTTGACCCACATATACAGGAGCGTAATAAGATGCCCAATCTGGTGCCGTTGCATTAATCCTCATGACTACATCTGCAAAGCCATCAAGGCTATTTTCTGTAGATCTATTATTAGTATGATCTATTTCTACAGTTGGTAATTTTTGTACTCCTCCTGGACGACCTCTGTCATCATAAAGAACTATTCCTAGTTGATGTTTAGATCCTGATTTAAAACATTTATTGCCGTTAGCATCTGTGTTTCCAATTAAAAAGTTTGATCCTGCCGTTATTGTAGCGCCAGTACAATTTACAACACCTTCTCGACTAGGCCCCTGATCATCAAGATTAGGAAAATCACCAGCCCCATTTGGAACGGTTTGATAATTAGGACTTGAAGAAATATTGTTTCCTTCTATACCTACTATTCTATTGCTTACGTTGTCAGAATTAGTGCCTTCAATAAAATCAAACCTAGAGACATCAGCATCGGGACTAATAACCTCACAAGGCTTAGTTCCCTGAACCATTTTGTCTACTTGAAGTGTTAATTTCTCAATCTTAATTTGCATTTCCCTCAAGGTTCCATCAGTTGAAGAACCTGTTTGTTTTATTCTTGCAAATCCTTGCCCCCTAAAGGCTATTTTTTCTGTAGAAGTGCTATTTCCACTTGTCGTGACAGTGCTAAATCCATTTTCTCCATCTTGCGGTTGAACAAAAAATGGATAGTTTTTAGTAATCTGCTGAATAACGGTACTTATTGCATCATTACGACTTATTGGATTTCCATTTGCAGGAAGAGTAATGTCTATAATTTCTTCTACTTGAACACCACTAGAAATTATTTTAATTCCTTTTCGAACGCGAGCCAAGGGTATAAATTCTCGATTAGCGTCATTTGTTCCCTTTCGAGAAGTGAACTCAATAGTAGGAGGTCCATTTAAATAACCCTCTGAAAAAGCACCAACAACAGGATTCGCAGCACTTGTGTTTGTCCACCTTAATCCACTTATTAGATCAATATTCAAAGCATTTGAATTAACCCATCTGTAATTATCTACACTGCCTAATTCATTTGTAAGACGCATTTTCCCCCAATCGTAAACAAAATTTACTAATACCTTAGAGTCTTCAGTAATGCTTGAAGGCAGGCTTGAAAAATCCAATTGAAATCTTTTGCTTTGAGTAACAGGTTGATTGCTATAGCCCGTAAGTTGAGTTATGGCTACATTAAATACTGGAGACTTTACGTTATAGTTAGGAAGAACTTTAGATTGATCAAGATTGACATTGGGATAACCATCGGTATATCCCCCATAAAATAAACGGCCATTTGCGATGGCCTGACTATCTGCTAATTGAGGAACATTATCATAAACCTTGTCTTGAACGTCTGTAGATAAAGGAATAAACGCTTGATCATCGGAGAAAGAAACACTCTGAGTTCCTGCTTGACCATTAAAGTTATTATCTATCTCATCAATAAGATAAAAAGTCGAAGTGGTTAAATCACCCTTACGAGCGTAGACTTTAATTCTTACTACGTCCCCTTGAGAACTTTCAAGTTCTAGATTTATCTGATTGAAAAAATTACGTTGACCGTTAGTAATAAAGCCGTCCTTTAACTGAGATATAGAAACCCCTAATTGTGTGTACGGACTTAATGCTGATTCTTCTCCATCTCTGTAAACATATTGATAAGCAAACTGAAAATTCTTTTCAAATATATCTGTTTGACCTACATCTGGATTGTTTACAAAAGTTATAACTGGCGGAGTGAGCGGTGGTGCTTTTGCAGCAGTCACATAAAGTGACCTTACATCTACAGTTCCTGTACTAAAAGCAGTAGGGTATCCGCCCGTTCCACTAAATGACTGCTCCGCTACAGTTGCGTTTATTTTCTTTGGAGAGTTTACTCCGTCTGTAAAATATAAAAGAACATCGTCATTATTGTTCTCAATGACACTTGCAGTAACTCTAGTTCCTGCATTAAAAAGTAATAAATCGTCTTGATAGACGATATAGGCTTTCTTAGTAGTATTGTCATACCGAAGTATAGTATGATCCGTATTGGAGTTGTATACAAACCAATAAATATATCCTAGCCTTTCTGAGGCGCATGTGCCTACACAGATATTTGTTCCAGCAGGCATAGAACCATTCTGAATGTTTGCATCTTCACTCCTAGAAAAGTTTCCTAATGAATTTCGTAATACTAAAGCATTACCAGCGGCATCAACAGAAGTACGCACGTTTTGTGCGTCACTCATTTCTATTCTACTAATGAGACGTTCATCATCATCTAGGTTGAGGAACTGTGGCTGGAGTTTATCAATGGGCATCCTTTAGGCTTTGGGACTTAGTTTGAAGTTTTGACGAATCACCTGCATAGCCTGATCTTTAGACCATGACTTCATTCTTGAGTTCGCTAACCTTCTCTCATTATAATATTCTGATCGTGCTCTAGCCTTTTCGTTTGCAGGCACACTAGTTTTTCTCTGCACAATGTTATAGTACATATACGCCTTGACGGCTTGTTCCGCAAAAACAGGAACTAAAGGACAATCAGACTTTGCTTCATCGGCTATGTATTCTATAACCACATTGTCTACATTATTGTCTTGAGCAATTTCAATGCGATTCTCTACTAAGTTCATTCGATACTGACCTGCACCTTGGCCTCCACCTAGACCATAAAGCCTTCCTAGTGAAGATGTGTACAGATAGTTATTAAAAACATAAGAGTCTAAATCTGCTAAATATTGATTGTCTTGGTTATTGGGCTGTATACCCAAATTCATATTATCATTTACCGCCCAGACATATACTAAGCCGTCGGTGCCTAGCGTTCCGATCTTTGTCATCTGAACATAGTCTGTTGGCAACTCTGCCGTTCCTAATGATTGATCTACGGTCAACTTAACACTTTTGATTCTTTGTGCTACGTCGAATCCTATTTCTCTCGCTCCAAGTAAAGCGTACTGACGCATCATGACATCTGAAACATTTGAGCCATAGTCATCAGGGTCTATTGCTAATGAGTAGTTAATTACTATTTGATCTACTGTTACAAACTGTGCTGACATTATTTAACTGCTTCTTGGGTTATTTGACTTTCGCTGTACTGTACAACTTGGCTATCTCTCAAATTAACACCCGCTAAAGAACCTATTTCCATAACTAAATCTGGAAACAATATTTCAGGTAATTCAAAATCAATACTTGTGGCTGAGTTGTATATCTCAACTCCAGATACTGCTGTTGTGTATCCAAAGGTTGGTTGAGATACACTTCTTGCTTGAGTGTCGGGTACTAAACCTTGAGGTATTTTATAGTATCGAAGATCTACGGTAGATATGGACGTATTTACATTTGGAAAAACTTCTATTTGATTTGCTATTAATGCTACAGGGTTTTGATCCGTAGGCTTAGAAATATCACTAAGGTTTACTAAGTCAATATCAGCGTCATTATATACTATCTGAACTTGAGACTTATTAGAAACCCCTAGTATTAAGTTCCCTGTAGTAAACATGGATATTACTCTTCCTAAATCAGAGGGCTTGTCTACCACCCCACTACTTAAAGTCAGTGTGGCTTTTTTAGTAAGCATTGATAAATCCTCTAAAACCTGAACAAATTTATTCTGATCCCTGGGTGAGTCTAACTGTTGTCTACGCATACGCACTGCGGTGCGTTGCTGGTCAAACAAACCGTTAAACACATTCATCTGAGCGACACCAGCGAACTGGTTGAAAATAGCGGGCGTAATGAATCCTCGTTGGTCTTTATTGACCAAATCTTTTAACGCATTATAAACCCTTTGTACACTTGCCATATTTGCAATCTTTGATATACAAATATACATAAAAGAGAAAGGGGCCTCCTCCGTGAGAAAGCCCCTTGTATATAGACAAATAAGTAATCTCTAACCAAAACTTGCTAGGGGGCGACTAGACAGGTGCCCTAGCGACTTTGTCTTTTACAAATATATGCTTATTTGTTTAGTCTCGCAACTACCTCTTCATAAACTGGTGAGCCCTTATCAGTAAGGCAGAATCGAACCATTATGTCGACAGCATCTTGTCCCGCAGGAACAGAAACAATGATATTGTTTGTGTCAAACCAGCGTACTGAATCTGTACTGCATAATAATATTTGAAGGTTTCTAGCCTGTAAGATTGCAGATCTTACTTTGACTTCAGGAGCATCAAACATCTGAATGAATCTTTTAGGATCTGCCTTGGCTGAACTTAGAAGTTCTCTCTTGATTTCAATATTGCTTGAATCTATGTTGATGCCTAACGATAAAGCAACAGGAAGTAAGTCTTGCATGTCTTTATCTCTAACCATTGCGATAGCATCTAGTTGTTCGAACTCTTGTTCGACAGTGCTTTCCGCACTCTTGCTATTATCTACGGCTCTAAATTTAGACCCTCCGTTAGCCTGATTTCCTGGGTGTGCATCTAAAAACGCACGCAAATTAGGCTTATCTTCAGGAACTACCAAAACTTTATTGATAAAAAGAACATGCGATCTTACTGACTGTGGACTTTGCTCGTCAATATATATGCTTGGTTCTCCTGGACAATACCGAATTGATCGAACCTTGTTGGCTTCTTTATCAAAAAACTCTGCTTCTGACCGTAAACTAAAAAGGACTCCACCTTTGTTGTTTAGTGTCTCGTATACCTGAGTTAATGATTCTTTATTATTTTGTTTGATTTTGAAGCCGTCGCGCTGGATGGGACTGGCTTTCTTTTTTTGAGCAGTTTTTGCTTCCATGATATTTTATTTGAATGAAATTATAATTTATAAAAA
>CENK01007996.1_pt1 | contig 17496 bp, 39 predicted proteins | sample 530191 | NCBI WGS metagenome assembly CENK01 (sample SAMEA2619686, study PRJEB7988) | marine metagenome | biome: marine biome (ENVO:00000447); feature: deep chlorophyll maximum layer (ENVO:xxxxxxxx); material: "saline water (ENVO:00002010), including plankton (ENVO:xxxxxxxx)" | depth 60 m | reverse complement strand
TGTATCTATTCTTCAATGCTTCTGTTCAAGGCACATTAAACTTTGCGAGAGGGTTAAATGTATTTGATCCACGGGCTTCAAGACTCAAGCAGAAAATAGTTGGGTCTATGGTAGGTGCCGGTGCTTTGGCTGCTGCATTAGCAGAAGCAATGAGTGACGAAGACGAAAACGGCAAGTCCTTTTACATGAATATTCCTGAGTTTGAGAAGGAAAGGAATATCATAATCATGCAACCTAATGGTAAGGATTACTTCAAAATACCTTTGCCATACGGCTACAACGCATTTCATGTGATGGGACAAAACATTTTTGAGTCGTTGTCTGGATTAAAATCTCCAGAGAAAGCAGCAACGATGGTAACTAAAACATTAATGGGGTCTTTCAACCCGATTGGTTTTGCATCATCTCAAGACTTCTCTACACAGCTATTAAAGACGGGTAGCCCGACAGCTCTGGATCCTTTTGTTGAGATAGCGGTAAACGAAAACTTTTTCGGCTCACCTGTTTATACAGAGAACTTCCCTTTTGGCACAGATCTACCTGAATCACAGTTATCAAAAGCTTCCACAAACGAATACTTCAAGAACCTAGCTAAGTTTATAAATGGATTAGGAGGCGGCAACGAGAGTGAGCCGGGAGCCGGAGGCTTGATGGATATATCTCCTGACAAGCTACAGCATCTGTTTAACTTCTCATTGGGTGGTATGGGTGCCACTGCCCTTAGAACAAAGACGGCTTTTGATAAGTTTGCTAATGATGAAAACATATCAGTAAATCAAATACCGTTTCTTAGAAGGGTGCTTGGTGAAGTAGATCACAGGACTAGCCAGCAGGACTTTTACGAGCGATCCGCTGATATAAAACGAAAAGCAAATCAAACTAGAAACGTGTTAAGAGGTGCAGAACGAACGGCTTACATCAAAGAGAATCAGCCATATCTCTCGATGGAATCTGCTATGAAAGCAACCGACAAACGTATTAGAGCGATAAACGAGAGGCTTACACAATTAAGATCTTTGTCAGCGAAAAGCCCTGATAACGCTAAGAGATATATGGATGAAGAAGAAAAATTATTGCAGTTAAAGAAGCAAGCTTATGATCGCTTCAATAAAAGATTCAGTTACATCGTAGGACAAGATAAGTAGAATGCCGCCTCTAGGCCAGATCTGGGCGGCTTCAGATGTGTCACGTTCTTGTAAGGGGAACGCCTGACCTAAATTCTTCCCAGTTTCGGCCCTACTACTGGGGGAGTAGTTCTAAGGAAGCGGAGTAATGTGCTCCCCTGACCTATTCAAAATCCTACATAAAATAGCCCCCGTCTGCTAGACCACACGGACGGGGAACGTGCTGGAAGGGGGTGATGAAATCCCCTTGGTCTAAACCGTTCCACATGAAACTATCTCCATGCTTTCTGAGAACGTAATCTGATACTTTGGGAATAGCGTATCATTCCCAATATTCTGCCAAATAATATCGTCTAATGGGAGACAATATGCTAGATAGTTGTCTCCTCCCGGCCTATCTCTATCGCTTACCTTTTCCACTGTCCAGCGATCTCTGGTGGTTGATACGTTAACTACCGCTGCCACAGTCATCTCTTTGTTTATCACAAAGTAAAACGATGGCTCTGGATATGCCCGATCAAAACTATTCTTGTTGCAAATGAAGAACTTATCAAAAGGCCAGTGTCCATACTGAAACGATCTGGATGAGTGCTTGATCTCTATCTTCCTTCCGTTGACAAGCAAGTCACCTGAATCAACATGATCCATACGAGATTCAAAGTCTGGCGTTATGGTTTTGTTAAATACCTTCACACAGTTCTCTTTGTTGTTGAGTAGCATCCAAGTGGCGATCATCTTTTCCGATAGAGAAGACCCGCCGATCCGCATTTCGTAATGCTCTTTACGATCCATTCCTGCTTTCAAACTGCTCATACAAATCCCTCGCAAGTTCCTGACCGAATGTTTCTTTCCTTCCATACTTAACAAAGAACTTAAACTCATTGCCTACCTGATCATGAAGTACAGCGTGATGATGCTGGCATAGCGGTATCACGTTCTCGTCAGAGGCTCTCATGCCCATACCCCTACCTCCAGTCCAAGGTTTGAGCAAGTGGTGTGCCTGAACGTCACCCCCACAAGAGAAGTCTGTTATACAACAATACATTTCAGATACTTCTTGTAAGTGCTTCTTAGACTTGAATATCTTCTTCTTCATCTTCTCTGGCCTTCTCTGCGAGTTGTATGATCAACTTCAGAGTTTCAATGGCACTCAAAGCTAAATTAGTGATCTCTGGATTATCCAGATCTAATTCAATAGTTATCTTGTTCATGTGGTGGTGGCACCTTAAAGCCCATCTCTGCGCTGATTCTAATAAGAGTATCAATCAAATCAGCATACGTTGATGTTGTACAGTCTGAGCTTCTCTGGTGTGGCCTTCTTCTTGTCGTTCCAAATTTAGTTACGAACTCGTCACTGCCAAACGTCATACACAAAAGCTCGTCATGTATTTCATCTGGTGCCAGTCCACAGAACTTTCCAAACTCCCTGCTCCATTTACGGTAGTAGTTCTCTTGAGATCTTGATCGGTCTTTCTTTCTTTTGCTTATCTTGACCGTCACGCCAGTCTCATCTTTCATAAGATGCTCTAGCTCTCCCGCTCTTGATGGATGACTCAAGCAGAGGATGTTAACGATCTGACATCCACTGCTTTTATCAAAATCTAATCTGATCTCCATCAGAACGGAATGTCATCCTCAAAGTCATCTTGAGGTGGCGGTGGTGGAGGAGGTGGAGGCGGTGGCGCATCACTATTTTCTGGTGGCAGGGTTTCTGTTTTAAGTCCCATCCAGCTACTGCCATCATCGCCCGTGTTATCCCAAGCAGCTATGGTGATCTTCACCTCGTCTGCCCCATTCTTCATGTGAGACATGATGTGCCTTGCCTGTTCCTTAGTCACAGTCACATGGCCCCTGTAGTGGGGCATCTTTCCTGACCGATCATTGTTAGGCCATAGGTTTCCCTTTGACTCTTTTTTTAAATCATAATTAGGCATTTTCTTCTCCTTGTATTTTCATCTTCTGTGCAGTGAAAGCTGCTCCAATCTCCTCGTATAAATCTGGATAGTTGTCCTTCAATACATCAATCCTCCCAGCGTTAGCTCTGTAATATCCAGACCACTTGTCCATGTCATCGTGCATAGACATAATCTCTTTGCACTTCTCTACAAATTTCTTTGCATCTCCCTCATTCCTTGGCAACCAGTAGTCTCCAGCTTCCACTACTTGTGGCTTACTGCTATCTGATGCCAACGTGAGTCCAGTGTCTTCACTAGACTTTTTCTTAGCAGGAGCCTTCGGTGCCTTGTCTTTAGCAACGCTTTCTGGATTCTCTTTAACAGCCTGAGTCGCCTTGTTGCCATCGTCATCATCTGCTCCGATACCACAAGCCAGACTGAGTGAGTAACGACGAGCATATGTCAACGCACTGCCGTATCCTTGAGGGGTTTGTTTATCGGCTGGCACAAACATTTTGCCTGTAGAAAGTTCTGCTCCGTGTCCGTAGAAGACTGTCTCAATGCACACGCCGCCATCTACTGACTCAGAGATCTGCTGGTACAATATGCCATGCTTTAGCAGTTTATCCTTCACAGCCTCTATGACATCCTCTAGCGTGGCGTATGGGCTTCCATCCTTCTTTGTTCTGCTCTTGAAGAAATCATTGACCGCCGTTCTGTTGGCGTTCTCGATCTCCTTCTGCGCTGCGATCAGATTTTCAATTAGTTTTGTTGTATCCATAAGTTTCCTCAGTTAGTTCGTTGAGAGGAGAATGGGTGCGTAAAGTACCCACTGAAATCAGATCGGAAACGCTTTCCATTGATTCCATATTTTTCATCCATCTTTTTTTCCAAATGTTGCACTATTTCAATAGGCTCAAGCTTCTCGAATAGCTCCATAGTTAGGTTAACTATCGGGCCTTTGGCCCAAGAGAACCTGACTTCTCCTGATACGATCTCGCCGTTAAGCATAGGTATCTTTGTTATAGACCAAATCGCTACCATCTTTTCATATAACTTCTTATCAGTGTTTAGCATCTTCATCCCCAGTCCCTGCCAAGAAAAAATCACAGAAATCTCTTAGCCCATATATGGCTGCTACAATTTTTTCTCTGTCATTTTCCAGATCTCCCGTAGGAATCATCATAGAAACCTCCTCCGTTTCTGTGTCGTAAATTAAACTGAATTCAATATGCACGTTATAAAGCCTTGACTGTATTTGGTGACGGAGCAGGAAAACTTATTGACGCATGATTAGATAAACCAAACCTCAAAGGGTCTACTTGTCTTTGCGCTTGCCGATCACCGTGAACATATCTTTGTTTCTTGGGGGTTTTCATTCTGGCTGGCTTACCGTTGTTATGTGCCTTATTTAGTTGCGGCGTATACCTCTTGATGAGAATCCTTTCCCAATAATCCAGACGGTCTTTCCTGCAAGCAAAAAGCCTGACAGAGCTAAAGTTTTTATCCTTGTTGTGTGCGGCTATTCTGCTGTATGGCGTGATGGATTGTCCGATGTAGATGATCTTGTCTTCGTCGTACAAGAAATAAATACACGGCCTGAGAACTGATCCGATACTGATCCGTTTAGACTTAGCTAAAGATTCTGGCCTCGGTTCGTATGGCGATCTTTTAACGATCACGCGATCTTTGTAGACCACTGGCTGTTCCATACGCTTTTTAATATCTTTAAGCAAGCTGCATATTTCATCTAGCTTGCGATCACAGCTATGTTCACGGGCTGTATGGCAATGTGCAAAGAACTCGTCTAAATCGGTGTTACCGCATCCCATCCATCTCCCGCTGTGTTCGTCATACGAAATATTTTCATGTTGCCATGCTCTTCTTTCTAATTCGTTAGAGGTTTCTCCCTTGTGACTTTGTGAGGGATTGAATTTATTAGCCAGAGCCATCTTTTCTAACCTCTTCATCTCCTCATCTAATTCTTTACTTAAAGCTTGCTCTAACTGTTCTCGCGTGGTTGCGCCAAGCTTAATAGTTGGTGGGTTATGAAAAACAAATCCCCCACTGGTTTGTCTTGGCAATAACTCTAAACGTCCATTAGACATGGCTTACTCCAAGTTCTGATTGATATTGATCACACCACTCAGCTACACGGCACCAGTTCTGATCGCAGCGAGTAGCCACGCCTTGACGTAGATCTACAACATGATCCTTTTCTAAACTGTTCGCCTCAACAAAATCGTTAGCATCATCCATGCAGCTAAAAACTCTAAGTGCTCTTTTGTTTGTCTTCTTGCGAACTGCATAGGAGTCTTCCTTCTTCCATCTCTCATGATCACTGCATGGGGGCAAAGGCTCTCCAGATAGCTGGCGTAACTCTGCTTCCTGATGAATCCTGATGCGCTCCTCCATGTATTCATCTTGCTCCTGCTCAGTCCACATGGGGATGTCTACGATCATGATCGGAGACTCTGGATAATCGTCTTTAGTCTCTGCGTCCCTGCGCTTCCAATCCCTGAGTATCGCTATGATCCGTAGTCTTTTAGATGGTCTACCTTTTGCGTGGCGCATCAACCAAGCGTATGCGTTTAGTTGGTTGTGCCATTCCTTCTTGTCAAAGATGACAGACCAAACGCTAGTGACTTTGTAATCTGATGGCCCGTTCTCGTCCTGTAAATCAATGGCACCCGATATAATCCAGCCATCTTTCTTTACGAAGAGTCGCTCTTCAGAAACATATTCACCCTCTGCGTGGTTCTCAAAGATGTTGTGGGTAGCAGTGCCAAGCACAGACCACATCATCTCAGATACATCTTCCTCTATCTGATCTTCGTATTGCTCCCTGAGAATCCTGACTCGTGGGGAATCAATCAGAGTTGTTACTGATCGGTGAGACTCACCCTTGGTGTAGTTGTTCTCCGATAACGCCGCGACTATCGGTGCCGGTAAGTTGAACTTGTTCGTCAGCTTCATTACTTACGCCTGTTGATTGAGAGCTTTCTGATTCTTGGCTCTTGTCCGAGTAACAGTATACGGCGATAGTGTTTTCTTGATCGTTGCTCTTTCCGATTGAGAACTCCCTTTCGTCCTCTTCGTTTGCATCTCTCCATCTTTTGTAGGAAGACCTTACTGCTGCGATCCTGCTCGTAAACTGACCCTCCTCCACTTCCAGTTCCCAACAGTCTCGGTATTTCATCTGTGAGAATGGTATCTGGGGTAGACGTTGCATCTTCGCCCTGACGGGGTGATCTACGTTTCTTTTCAGTACGCCTTCGCTCATATCGTTTTTCCTTTTCGTTGTAGAAGAAGTTGCCTTCCTCCTCCATTGCAATAACATAGTTACCAATCTTACTCATCACGTTCTCCAGTTATTTGACAATCGTATAGTAACCAACATATCATGTCAAACTCTTACGAAATAACAGTATATGGAGAGCCAGCTAGTAAAGCAAACAGTAGAAGGTTAGTGGCTTTCGGTGGCAAACCAAGGTTTGTGAAATCCAAGAAAGCTCTGGATTACAAGAAAGCATTTGATGCCCAATGCCCTCAAAGAGAAGAACTCATCGAGGGGGATGTAAGACTAACAGCAACTATCTACTACGCAACCAGAAGACCTGATCTAGACGAAAGCCTGATCATGGATCTACTGGAAGGGGTAGCGTATAAGAATGATCGCCAAATTAAAGAGAAGCATATTTATCATGGTCTTGATAAAGAGAATCCTAGAGCGGAGATTCTAGTTGAGTCTATCGCTTGCAGTCCTTGAACGTAGCTTCAAAGACCTCACCTCCAAGAGCAGCAAAGACCGCCGATCCGCTTGCTCTTTTTTCCTAGATGATCAGATGCTAGGCACTACCGCAAAAACACTTGGCTTAGATACAGAAGAATTAAAACGCATGGCAACAGATATTCTCAGTGAGGATGGTGCCAGAGCGGAAAAGCTCGTAGAACAATCTATTAAAAAAATAAGGAGAACAATCTCATGAGAACAATCTAGATGAGAATGTTCTCTTCTTACTTAGTAAGAGAACGATCTCAATGAGCGTGTCCTATAAACAATTAGCACACAAATAACAGTCAGTCAAATGGAAGAAAATGATGAACGAAGAAGACCTAAAGGCATTTGTCACCTCTCACACAGAAACGAAACGTGTTCCCTGCCCCATGTGTAGCAATGACAGGAAGAAACGTAGGAGTGATTTACAGATCACTGTTGAGGTTGATCGAGTGTTATATCAGTGTTGGCACTGTGGCCTATCGGGTGCTGCCAAGAAGGGTGGAGCACCAGTATGGAAGAGTCCTGTAACAGCGATCTCGGTGCCAAAGAAAAGTGATGAGGGGATGATAAAAGAATACTTAGAAACGAGAGGGATAGACTACCAAGACGTAAAAGATTATCGGATCGTATCTGGCACTAAATATTTTCACAATGAGGGCGAGATGCAAGCTATCGGATTCGTCTATGAAGACAACGAAGCGATCAAGTGGAGATCTACTAACTTCAAGTTCTTTACTCAAGACGGTGCAGCAAGAACATTTTGGATGCCTAAGAAGCTGCGTGAAGAGCCGTATAAGCGTATTGTGATCACTGAGGGGGAGATAGATGTCCTAGCTATCAAAAGCTCTATAACCGACTCAGACACGCTCGTAGTAAGCGTACCCAACGGAGCACCACAAAAGGTATCCAATCGTAAAGTTGAGCCTAGTGAAGATCGCAAGTTTGCATATCTATGGGCTGCAAAAGATTTACTAGAACAAACAGAAAAGATTGTGTTGGCAGTTGATAACGACGAGCCGGGAGAAGCTTTGGCTGAAGAGATACAGCGTCGAGTCGGTAGAGCTAAATGCTATCGGGTGCAGTATCCAGAAGGATCCAAAGATCCAAACGACATACTCGTTAATCTTGGGAAAGAAATATTATCTGATTGCATAGATCAAGCAGAGCCGGTGCCACTGGTCGGTGTGTATTCTGCCAACGATTACTCTGAGGATGTAGACTTTCTTTACGAGAAGGGATTGATGGGCGGTAAGTCCACTGGCTTCAGATGTCTTGATGATATTTACACGGTCTTGCCGGGACAGTTAACGGTTGTCACTGGTCAACCGGGATCAGGTAAGTCTGAGTGGGTTGATGCCGTTATGGTCAACCTAGCATTAGATCATGATTGGAAGTTTGCTGTTGCCTCCTTTGAGAATCCCCCAGCACTTCACATTATAAAACTAGCTGAGAAGTATATCGGCAAACCGTTCTTTGATGGTGCTCATCAGAGAATGAGTGACGATGAAAAAACACAAGCGAAACAATGGGTTAACAATCATTTTGCATTTCTTGATAGCCGAGATGGAGAGCCGTCAACGATAGAGTCAATCATTGATCGCACTAAGTCAGCAGTGCTGCGACTAGGATGCAGGGGTTTGATTGTTGATCCATACAATTACATAGCCCAAGTAGCTACAGAGAACGAGCATCAATCCATATCTGAAATGCTAACTCGCATGGTTACGTTTGCTAGATCTCATGACTTGCATATTTGGTTTGTGGCACATCCAGCAAAAATGAGAGCGAATGATTCGGGGAAGTTCCCAATACCAAACGGCAATCACATATCGGGTAGTGCGGCATGGTTTGCCAAAGCAGATTGTGGGATCACAGTCCATAGAGAAGACGAGCACATTGAGGTTCACTGCTGGAAGAGCAGATTTAAATGGGTTGGATCAGTTGGGATGGGCGAGTTACACTATAATTTCATTAATGGCAGATACTACGAGCCGAATGTGGTAAGTGTTCCTGATATTAAGGGGGTGCGAAGTTTCCAAGAAACGGAAAACGAGTGGGACTTTTAATGACATTGGAAGTCTAGAACTCCACAAAAAGCACGAGGTAATACTAGAAGAGCCTGAAGGTGAGGCGATAGGTAGAGCTAGGGTTGCCGATCAGAAGATGATTGATCGCTTGTTGCTGGATGATTACATAGACATGAATCAGCACAAAGCAGCAGAGTATCTACTGACCGTTGCCGTTAATGCTGGTCTGTTTGTAAAGACTCCAAACCTGATGGCAGTTGGTGGTGGTGGGTCAAAGGATATATATAACTACGGGATACTGAAGCTTTCCAGAATCATGAACCTGATGAGTGGAGAGATCGGTCGGTCGGGTGCTGAGATGGTAGTCAATGTTGTGTGTGATGATCGCCCTGTAAATGCTGACGAGCTGCTCATTTTGAAGGTGGGTCTAGATCTTATTGATCGCAGATATTTAAGGGTAGGTTAGTGCGGAGAATGGAGAGATTGGGATGATGTTAGTCGGATCCACTTCATCTCTCCTGTTTCACTAGAAACAACACCGTAGTATTGTGAGAACCCCCTGACCTCTCCGCTGGCCTTGGGTTTTATGCCGACACAATCTCTTTGCGATCTGCTTCCATGAATCGCAGGATCACTTCTAACTCGGATTTAATATCAGATAGATCATTCTCAAAGAGTTCCATGTCTTTTGAGTTGATTCCAAACCTGACACATTCAATCAAAGAAATAACCTGATCGTCGGTTAGGGTTAGCTCTCTAGTTTTCATATCACACTCCAGTATCTTGGACATGAAAGTATCTTTGAGTCGCTACGTCAAACTCCCAATCCAAACCAGATTGATCCTCAAGCTTACTTAAGAGGCTCGTCAACCTAGAGTGCATAGTAATCAGGGCATACTCGGCGTATCCCTCTATGCCATCATCACGTTCTGGCACATCTGCCACTCCGCTCAGATCACTCTCGGCCCTGTTCAAAACATCCATGAGAAGTTCTATCTCATCAATGGTTAAAGAAAACATAATCGGTGCTTTAAATAAGTTCATCACTTAATTCTCCTATGCTGATGGTAATGCGAAAAAATCTTCAAACGTCATATCAATCCAAGCCGCGCTTAGTTCAGTGCCATGCTCATCATGAACAAAACGAACCCTCACTTGATCATCGTTATGAGTCATCGTGAAGCTAATCGGGTAGACCTTTGAACGATCAAGCTCTTTAAAAAACTTCTTGCTCAAAGTCCTGTTCAAGTTGAGGGATTTTGCTTTCTCGTTAGCGTCTTTTAGAGACTTGAAAGTAAAGAATTTTGTTATTGGTTTTTCCATTTTTAGTTCTCCTGTTGGTTAAGTTTCGTAGTTGTCGGGTGAGTATCTGAATTCAAGATGCAGTGCTCCATCTGGGCAGACATATGGTGACGAATCTAAATCCAGATCAATCAGATAACCATAATCTCCGTTTGCTGGATAATGTTTGAAAACGATATTGTGCCGCTGGTGCATAATGATCTCTAAAAGATCCTTGAGAGATATGTCTCCTAAAATATCCCCAATCTTGTCGCCTCGGTATCTCAATGCGTATTGCTCTTGAATAATGTGTTTCTGTGTGTCCAATCTTCTTTTCAGTTCTTTAATCTCCTCAACACACTTTTGCAGTTCTTTGATCTCCTCCTTGAGATCAGCTATCTCGCTCTCTTCTGCTTTCTCTTTCGCCATCACTTGTTCTCCATCTCGTTGTCCACTTGCTGCCAGATACTTTCTCTAGCAGCAATCCATTGATCGCCGTATAAACGTTCCATCTGCTCGTCGGCTGCTTCTGGTAAGTATCCTTGCTGCTCGACTTTATCGCGCCATGATCTAGTCATAGCTGTATTCATCAAGTGGCCTAAGATAGATTGGGGGTCATCGGATATATCAAATACTTTCATCACTATTCTCCCTTGTTGATGTGTATGTCTTTGTCTGCAACGTAATAGTTTCCATCCTCGTTACGAACTAAAAGCTCGTCTTTTCTTTCTGGGGTATAGAGTCTGGACACCATAGTTATTGGATGAATCGTTACAACGTCATTTGGCTCTGCGTCTTTCTCGATCATTTCTTTGTAGTAAACTGCCGCATCTTTTGGGGTGCCAAACTCGCCTACAATCCCCATGCCGCCATCACTTCCCTGTATGACGATGCAATACTTATGATAGTCGGTGCCGCCGTGTTCCATCTCCAACGCTTCGTAGTCTTCTTGTGTTGCCATTTCCATTGCCATCTTTAGTTCTCCTGTTATTTATGTGTCGTATCCTCGTTGATTGTTGTTTGTTAGTCAACACCTTGTTCGGGTATTTCGTAAACCTTTTCCTCCCTAGATAAAGTCTCGTGATCCCTCAAAGTAAAGAGGGGCTTACCGCCCCTCATCACATTGTCATCAGCTTCTTTAGCTAGGTTGTGGATCGCCATATCGTTTTGATTAAAGTCCTGATAGACAGAGCCGTATTGACTCTCATTCTTTAGGATCTGATAAACGTATCGCAACCCGATCTCGTTAACTCGTTTGAGTTTTTTTACTTCAGCCATGCCGTCATTTGACCTCCTTCATATCAATAGTGTTCTCGTCCATGCCCCACTTATAAGCTAGGGTGTTATTGATCTTGGCGTAATGCTTTCGCACCTCTTTCAAGAAAGACGAGGTGTTCTCGTTGTAGAGACTTAGTTCTGCATATCCACTTTCGTTTGTTGCCATGAAGCGTAGCTGTTGCAGAACGTTTGCCCGTGTAACCTCTTGCGGGGTCTGTCCGTGTTTATTTTTCATCTAGTTTCCCTCGATATTTTTTGGGTAGGGTTTTATTGGATACTTCAATTTACCTAAAAGATTTTTCTTATCCTTTTTGCTACCCACAAAAAAAATATAGCGGTGTTTTGCCCATCTTTTTTTTCTTTGATCGGGATCGCCGAGATCGTGTCTACTATGTTTTCCATCCTCGCTTGCCATATCTGTTCGTTCTTTCGTAGTGCCAGTGAATAGAAAATTCGTTGCCTGATAAACGTAACCAACATGATCCTGTTCTGTATCGGCATAGCTGACGATTACCATTGGCTTTGGTAACATCTTTAAACTTTGGGATATTAAGAAACTGCTTTCGTTTTTCTTGTTGTTTTTAAGAACCAGACGATTCAGTTCAAATACAATCGGGGAATATTCCACACCACAAATTCCCTCACACAAATTTCTACTAGCCGGTTTTCCATAAGTCACAACCCCGGTCAATTCTGATTCATAGAATAGTCCGTAGGCATAAGAGATTGATGGCACCCTTTTTGCGTAGTGTATATTTAGTATGAAATCAATCGTGTCCCTGTAATTAACTTGCCTAACAAAATAGCCTTTGTCGTTGGCTTTTGTTTCTGCCTCTGCTTTTGCTAGCAAATCAAAGTCTAAGCTCCTGCATTCCATAAACTCATCTCCTTTACTCGTTCTCCTCTATTGCCCTTAACTTGTAGTAGACATCTTCCCAGCTACTTGAAAACCTTTCGTCTTGCATGGCATCAGTCTCGATCCAATAGCCATTACCATAGTCTTGGTTTTTCTCGATAGTGATTTCAACGCCAAGTTTTTTTGCAAGCCTATTAGCTTTGCCGTAGAAAGCATCGGGTTTCTTCTTTGGCCTTTTCATAAGTAAACTAAGGCCATCATCTAAACTCTTAAAATTAATTATCAACTTGCTTTCTCCCTGTAGTTGTTAAGCTCATCATGGAATCTTTTTGGAATTTTTATCTGCGTTCCGTCAAAAAACTCTGGTAGCTTGCCTTCCTCCATCACTGCGTAATACCTCTCAATAAGATCTCCGTCTTCTACATATCTGTGAGATCTTTGAAGCTCGATTACATTGATCTCATCGGGGTTGCCAATGTCAGCAACACCAGCATAGGTATCGTGAAACTGGCAATCGCCGTCATAGTCAATCGAGGTTGACCCATCATCCTCCTGAATCTCTGTGCAGTTAGTGTGGATCGCCCACTCGTAAACAAGATATATTCCTTTTTTCATGCCCACTCCCCCTCATATACATCGTCTAGCATCTCAATGGCTTCTCGTAGGGTTTCCTCGTGAATACAAATAGTTTCAAGTGTTTTTAATCTGAATCCCTCTTTGAGATAGATCCAGTAAGAACTCTCAAAAGGATCCCAATCCCTTTCTATGTAATCAACAAACCATAAAGCCTCTACCTCTTTGATGGTTCTTGGTCTATTAAACTTTAAGATGTTTGTTCTCTTCCTTCTCTTCATCAACTCGCCTCCCTTTGAGTTTTGTAATCCATCACTACCAATGTCAGATCGTCTTCGTAAAGACCCTGATCTCTCAGAGTCTTAGTGAATGATCTGAACAATCCGGCAAATGTGTTTGCCTCAATATCAATAGGCTCGTCAGTCGTTTTGAAATGTAGTGTTGCTTTCATCTTTAGTTCTCCTCGTTAGCGGCCATCATCTCTTGCATCTCTGCGTGTTCCCATGAATCCAGAAAGACAATCATTTCTTTATTCTCAGTCCAGTTACGATTACCGATCTCTCCTTGCTTGGCGAATCTAAGTAGCTCCTCAGCAAGTCTCCCGATCTCAAAAATCCAAAGGATTCTCTGCTTGCGTGGTAGATCTGATTCTAGCTTCGCTCTGATCTCGTCAATTCTTTTCTCTACGTTCATTGTTGCACCCCCAATGATTCAGCTAGTACCGACTTCTGTTCCAATATCAACTCGTATTTCAGTTTATCCCTAATGAGAACCAAAGCCTCGTGAGTCAGAGTCTTAGTCCCTGCGATCTCTGCAAATGCGTGAGCGTGTTCGCAAACTGGATAGACTTTTTCTGTTCCGTAAACGTTGCGTATCTCTATGACGATCCCTTGTTTTAATCTTTCCATCACTCGTTCTCCTAAAAGTTTATTTTTTCCCAGTAAGTATTCACTGGCCTGTATCTACAATCCCATATGTCACACACATAGCCGTCTTCAACTGCCGTTAGATGACCGCTGTTCTTTACGACTGCCACTCCCTTGAAGTCCCAGTCTCTAAGCTTGATAAGCTTCCCGTTGTCATCTCGTGGGCATTTGCGTTTGACTAGCCCTTGATCCTCAGCGTATGCAATCCATACTTTATCGTGGTCTGGATAGGCACCCATCTCTAGGCCAAGGTGCATCAACTCGCTAAACACTTTTTTGTATGGCTTGTTGAGCACAATGCTCAGAGATCTCACAGTGCAATCATCTTTCCAAGTCCGACATATTCTCTCGCTCGTATACCATTCGTGATACTTCATCATTTTCTCCTTTTTACCATTTGCTCAAATCATAAGTCCGTGGGTTTTTCTTTGGCTTTTCTGTATCAACCCAGTCCCAATCTTCCCAAGTGTCAGCACTCCATGATTCGAGGGGTCTTTGTTTCGGGTACCTCGACTGTTTGTCTTCACAAACGTCACAAAGTATTCTCTGTCCGGCGATGTTATGACCGCCGCATCTAAAGTATTTACCAATTTGAGTGTTACAACTCATGCTGTTCTCCTTTCTTGTTTGTTGAATAGCTCCACAAGATTACTTGCCATGTACGAAAAGTAGTTTTCGCAAATGCGGTCTTCTTCTTTCTCCGTTGAGTTTTCGTTTAGCGCACCAGTCTCGTGGGCTAGTTTGATTATGTCGCAGTAGGTAAATGAGATTGATACAGTGCTGCACAGTCCAGCCAGCCAATCGGCACAGGCTCTTCGCTTTCCTGATCTCTCAATCAACCAGCCCATCTCAGACTCAAAGATCCGCTTTGCAGCAGCAATCTTCTCTCCGTCTGTCATAGTTGCCTCGTTGTTCCTAGACGAATCTTCAAGACGATTGAAGTTCCAAACTCGACGATTGTATTCGTTGCCGTTCTCGTCGGTGTACCCGTCTAGGGTTATACTGTTGATTAAATATTGTTGTGTTGCTTCTCTTACAATCCATCCTTTCCTTTTCATCTCTAGTTCTCCTGTTTAGTATTCTTTCTGATCGTGGGGGCCGTCTCCGTAGCCCTTCATGTAAGCGGCGATCTCTTCCTCGCTCATGTCTGCTTCCTCTACCCTATCGCTAAAGTATGAGTCGCCTACATAGTAGTGTGGCTGGCATGGTCGCCCATACCAAGCATCAGCACTCCCTCGGTCATATGCGCCGCCGTGTCTCTCGTTGTGTTTCATTAGGCCCATCACTCCTCCTCGCTGGTAGGTGCCAATAGGTATATGGACATCATGCTTAACCCGATCAGCACTCCACAGATCAGCGAGTTAAACGAAAGGTAGAACTCGTAACCTAGATATTGCATACCGGCAATAATGAACACCGGCATCCACATTCCTTGAACTACTGCTAAATAGTATTTAACGCTGTCTTTAATAAAGTTTCTCATCTCTTGTTCTCCGTTAGTTGTTAGTTGTGTTTTTAGTTTAGTGATTATTGTTTTGATTGCAAGCTCTAGCCGTGGACATTCTCACCGCGCTGGATCCCTAGCTCTTTGATCATTGCATCCTTAGTGCTTTTCTTTACGATCACTTTGCCATTGTCCAGAACTTTGCCATGTGCCAAACGATACAAGCTTTTGCCCTCGTCGCTCTTTACCGAAACCATAACTAGCCTCGTTTTCATCTACTGTTCTCCTTGTTAGTTTTCCAAGACCCCCGAAGGGGTTTCGTCTGGTAACTATCCAGACTCATCAGTTGGAATTATCCGCTGACTCGCTCTGACCATTCGTCCACGGTTAGCTGCTTGCCGTCTACCTTGCGAATAAATAGCCGTGTGCCTTCGGCCCAGCTATCCTTTCGCCAGTGTCCGGCGTTGCATCTGCCGCCCTTGTTAAGTGGCTTGCCAGCGTCCAGCCATGCTTGGTGCTTGCGTCCAGATTCCTCACTGAATCTTTGCTCGACAAGCTTGATGGTTGCCCAGTCTTCGGGATTCTTGCGAACCTCTCTGATCTCCGGCTCAGACATAAAGGGACAGAACACGCAAGACGATTTTGGAATCGTCATCCCATGCTCTGCGATTAGATCCAAGCAATCTTGGCGAGTCATGCCACGCTCGACTAGCGGGTATTCGTACTCGTTCTGATCGCCCTTCGGCTTGGTAAATCTAGCAGTGCGATGGCCCTCATCTGCCTCGATGCCGATTAGGTAAGTGATCGCCTGACTGGGGAAGTTCTCGCTTGCCCATTTCTGGATAACGTCACCTTTAAACTTCTTGCTGCAAACGTGAGCACCTCCGGGCATAACTGGCACGATACCCAACCTTGTGACCCACTCGGTTATGTTCTCGCCCTCGCGTCTGACAATGGTGAATGGTATGCCACGAGCCTCACAGATCGCCTTGAAGTTCTCGACGTTCTTGTAGGTGCCTTGTGACTCCGCGCCAGTGTCAGCAAATACTATGTGATCTATTCCTAGATCCTCTTTGTGTATGTGGTGCAGTATCACTGCGCTACTGTCTACGCCGCCGCCAAAAGATAAAATTCTCATCTCTCGTTCTCCTCTGCTATTTTTTGTGCCACGGAAATGTTAAGGGCGTGACAATTTGCTTGCGCGATTTTTACAGCCAGCAACACCGCCGATTTCCTAGGCTTGATACCAAACTCGTCTATGCTGTATTCAAACGCCGTTCTCCGAGCGTTGTTCCAATCGCAATTCCAAAAGTGGGAAGTCATTACAGCGTCAGCCATTTGATCTATCTGATCGTCAGTTAAGTAACTCATCTCTTGTTCTCCCAAAAAATTCCAACCGGGCCAGTCACTTCAAATCTTTTGACTAGCTCAAGTGAGGTAAATATTGTTTTGATTTTGGCAACTGGAACGAAACTGGTTTCACCAGAATCCCATTCAATCGCCACGCTCTTTTCAGACTCCTGAACTTGGAACACCACGCCAGACTCCAATGGATACCCGGCTCCGTAATTCGCAATCACTTTTTTTCCGATCATCTCTCGTTCTCCTTGAGCCGCTATGCAGCGGCCCGGTTAGTTTGTTGTGCGTCCATGAAATCAATCGCTTCCCCGGCTAGTGTCGCCGCATCCGCTAGATATTTCTTATCATTGCGTAGAGCCTTCAACCAGCTACCGATATATTCGGCGTGATCTTGGCGAACTGTTGGGGTGACTCGTAGCTGTACACATAGCATTGCTGCGCCGATCTCTGCGACAAGTTCCTCAAAAGCATAGTCACGATCACCGAACTTCTTACCCTTGATTCGGTTCAGTCGGTTAGGTGCGCCGGTCTTGTGGATCTCTTCGTGGCACCATGTTGAATAGAAGCCTTCGGTATCGTTAAACAGGCATTCTTTCGGCAATGTGATCTGATCGCTTGACCGATCATAGAAAGCTTGTCCGGCGTCCGTGAAGTTGATCACCGAGCCGAGATTCCTTAGATACTTATCAACGTTTTCTATTCGCTGGACATTGCTGATCGTAGGTAACTCTGGTGCTTCCCATCCCTCAACCTGATCGGCACTAAATACCGGGTAGGGCTTGTATTGAGTGAAAGTTTTGGGATTGCCTTCGCTATCCATCTCAGGCTTACCGTTCTCATCTCTTATGATCACTGCCTGAGGCCGCATGATCCGAGTTCCCTTAGATCCTTTTTTGATCTTCGCGCCGATCTCTTTCCATTGGTTGAACGTGGCCCAGTATGAATTACCCAA
>CENK01013743.1_pt1 | contig 17524 bp, 17 predicted proteins | sample 530191 | NCBI WGS metagenome assembly CENK01 (sample SAMEA2619686, study PRJEB7988) | marine metagenome | biome: marine biome (ENVO:00000447); feature: deep chlorophyll maximum layer (ENVO:xxxxxxxx); material: "saline water (ENVO:00002010), including plankton (ENVO:xxxxxxxx)" | depth 60 m | reverse complement strand
ATTATTAACTTACAATCCTGATACTGGTAAACTCTTCTGGAAAGAAAGACCAGCAAAATATTTTAAAAATCCTAAAGGGTGTATGAAGGCTTGGAATGTTAAATATGCTGGTAAAGAAGCACTTACAGCCATTACTCGTAGAAAGTCTGGACATATAGCTAGATTAAATGGCAGTGTGTTTAAAAAAAGCTATTACACACATCGTATAGCATGGTTAATATATTATGGTGAATGGCCTAAAAATCAAATAGACCATATAAATCAAGACCCTACAGATAATAGAATAAAAAATCTTAGGGATGTAACTAACGCTGAAAACCATAGAAACGAAACCTTACGCAGTACCAATACATCTGGTTATATAGGGGTGAGTTTTTATAAAGGAAAAAATAAATATGCAGCGTCATTAATAATAAATGGAGTAAAGAAATGGCTAGGATATTATGACACTGTTGAAGAAGCAGCAGCAGTTAGAAAAATAGCAAGTATTAACTACAACTTTCATCCTAATCATGGGAACAGTAAAGGAATATAAATGAAAAACGATAAGATAAATACTATATACATAGGCTATGATCCTAAAGAGAGAACAGCTTATGATGTTTTGCATCATACAATTGATCGTTGCACAAACACAGCGACTGAAGTTAAACCTTTAGATGTTAATGTACTTAGACGTATGAATCAGTATTGGAGAAAATACACAGAAGAGAATGGTCAAAAAATAGATTCAATAGATGGTCGGCCCTTTTCAACAGAGTTTAGTTTTACAAGATTTTTAGTACCTTCCCTTAATATGTATAGGGGATGGGCTTTATATATGGACTGCGATATGTATGTTCGTACAGATATAAATGATTTGTTTGAAGAGTATAATAGTGACTACTATCCTTTGTATTGTGTTAAACATGATTACAATCCTACGGAAGAATCAAAGATGGATGATCAAAGCCAAGCCAGATATCCTAGAAAGAACTGGTCAAGCTTTATGTTGTTTAACTGTGGACACGAGCTTAATAAAAGGCTTACGCCTGAAGTTGTTAATTCCAAAGATGGAACATGGTTGCATAGGTTTCAGTGGTTGCCAGATAAAGAAGCTGACATAGGTACAATTAAGGAAGAATGGAACTGGCTTGATGGTCATTCCTCAGAAACTATAAAACCAAAAAACGTACACTTTACTACAGGTGGTCCTTGGTTTAAGCAATGGAAGATGGTTCCCAACAGAGAAGCTGATGGATACTATGCTCAAGAATGGAATCAAGAATACACCTATCTTGTAGGACACAATTTAATAGAGCCATTAGATGACTAAACTTAAAATTGTCAGTTGCTTTAATGAAGATTATCTTCAAGAGTTTACAACACACTTATTAAAAAATATTAGTAAGTCGTGGCAGAGTTCTATTGAGTTTCATTTTTATTACTATGATCTTGATTTAAAAAACTATTCCTTACCCAAAGCATCTAATATACATTACCATAATCTAGAAGAAGTCGAAGACTTTAATACATGTATGGAAGAATTTAAGATACATGATGGAACAGAGGGAGGTATTGTTCCCTATAACAGGGCTTTAGATGCTGTAAGATTTATACCTAAAGTAATATCACTTACGGAAAGTGCTTTTAATAATTCTGACTGTTGGTTATTCTGGATGGATGCTGACACGATGGCTAAGAAAAAGATTTACGAGAAGGACTTGCTTTCTATTCTTCCCGAACACCAAGAGAAATGTGACATGGTATCTCTTGTTGATGAAGATGAAGACATAGATCATTTTCTGGAAGGCTTTAATCTTTCTCGTCAAACACCAGTAGATTTGTTAGGTGATCTACGAGGTGCATACTTATCAGGAGAGTTTCGTAACTATAGAGAATGGCATGATGGTTTTATTTTAAATCGTTTGGTAACCATCTATACTGCTCACGGCATGGCCCTCCATACAGTGCCGACTGAGAAATCTATAGTCTCTGATTTATTTATACATCTTCACGGCAATACGAATATTGCTTTACGGGACGAGGATGGGCAGCGTGTGTTTACGCTATCAGATGAAGAAACTTCTCCTGATATTTTACCCAACAGGTATAAGCAACTTGCTGATATAGTGCGTTTATATAAACCCAAAACCATACTTGAGACAGGTACATGGAATGGTGGACGTGCTATTGAGATGTCTCTTGCTGCCTTTGAGAACTGTGATAAAGTTCATTATATAGGTTATGATTTGTTTGAAGATGCAACAATAGAAACAGATGAGGAAGAATTTAATGTTAAGCCTCATAATACTTATGCTGCTGTTGAAAAAAGATTTAAAGAGTTTGCAGAAGTTGTAAAGAAAAGAGATAACAAAACATTTACCTACAAATTACATAAGGGTAATGTACGTGACAAGTTAAATAGTAAAGGTCTAAAGAAGGTTGACTTTGCTATGATAGGCAGCGGTAATAGTTTTATTACTGTAGAGCATGAATATAAATCTTTAAAAGATATTCCAGTTGTGGTACTAGATCATTACTTTTCTAAAGATGAAGATGATAATGTACCACCAGAAAGATATCATGGAGCTAAAGAAGTCTTTGATGCGGTGCCTACTAAGAAAGTAGATGTTCAAGAAACAACAGAAGATGGATGGACTACCTTTGATGAAAATTCTTCTACTCGTAAGTATGTACTTCCTTCTGGAGATAATGTTGTGGGAGGTGGACATACTCACCTATGCTTATTCCTACATGATCCAGAATTAGAGGACTGCCCTGAAGATTTAAAGCGAGTTCCAATTATTGTTCATCCTAGAGATTGTGTGCCACAAGACTATATCCAAGATAATATTAAAGCTAACATGAAGTTGATAGGTGATGATTGGATTGTAAAACATCCTGCACACAGGGAAACCTGTATTATTGTTTCTGCTGGCCCTTATATAAACTTTAAAGAACTAAAGCAAACAATAAGAGACAATGGTGATTGTAAAGTTGTCTGTGTTAAACATTCTTATCCAATGTTAATGGAGAATAAAATTAAACCTTGGGGATGCGTCATCTTAGATCCAAGACCTATTACAGGAACAAGTACGCATGGTATAGTACGCAAAGAATTGTTTAACAAGATGGACGATGATACAATCTTTTTCCTTGCTTCTATGACAGACCCCTCAGTAACAGAGTTTCTAAAAGAAAGTAACTCTAAGATATGGGGGTGGCATGCTTTTACTGACTCATTAAGACAAGAAGTTGACCAAGGTAAAGAAATTAAGAATCAAAAAGTTCACATTATGGATGAGCTTGGTATTCCTAAAGGAGCTACCTTAATTACTGGTGGTACTTGTGCGGCTATGCGAAGCATTGGTATGATGCATACAATGGGCTTCAGAGACATACATCTCTTTGGTTATGACTGCTGTATGGAAGAACCTACAGATGAAGAAAAGACACAAACCACAGGTGATGTAGAAGGTGGTGAGACACCAAGGCCCAAGTACTTTCAAGTAACAGTGGGTGAGAATACATACTGGACTACAGGAGAACTTCTAGCAATGGGACAGGACTGTGAGAAAGTTTTCTCTGATGATGGTCTTGATGGAGTGCTGACCCTACACGGAGAAGATACAATGGTTTCTGATCTTTGGAGAATAAAACAAGAACGAGATAAAAGACCTTTGTTTGGAGATTATTATGATTAAAGCTAACTTAGACTACAGTAGGGAAAACCCTTCACAAGATTACACTGAGTTACTAACAGAGTATAAGATGATGCATAAAGCATCTGACGGTATGTTTAATGGACGTAGCCTTGTAAAATTTATTACTATTATAGATAACTTTATTAAGAAATATAATTGTGAATCTTTACTTGATTACGGATGTGGAAAAGCTGTACTCTATACAGATAACTTTAAAAAAGTAGCTGATGTTCCTGAGATAACTAAACCAATACATGAAATATGGGGTATTGAAAAGTTTAAATTATTTGATCCCGGTTATCCTGAACACGACACGTTGCCAAAAGATGAACTGTTTGATATGGTTATATCTACTGATGTATTAGAGCATATACCCTCTACAGATTTAGATTGGGTTATTAGAGAGATCTTTAGTTATTCAAGTAATGTTGTATTTCTAAACATTGCCTGTATGCAAGCTTTAAAAAAATTAAAAGATGGTAGGAATGCTCACATATCTTTATATACATCAGGAGAATGGTTACAGTTTATTGCACGAATTACAGAAGACTTTCCTTATCTAACAGTTTATATTTTTGCAGACGAGTTTAATGAAGATGGCGTTTTAGAAACAAATGGATTTAAAATTATCCCTCGACCTACAATCATACCTTTAATAAAAGAAGAGCAACCAATGAGAGAAGCTTCTGATTTTGAACATAAGTCTGATATAGTACAGAGATGGGATTAAAGGAGAAGTATAATGGTATTAGGAATAGCAGATTCAATAATAGGAGTAGCAGGTAAGGTACTTGATAAGTTTGTAGCAGACAAAGATCTAAAAGCTAAGTTAGACTTTGAGCTACGTAAAGCATACTCAGATGCTAACCTTGCTCAGATAGATGTTAATAAAGAACAAGCGAAACACCCTAGCCTTTTTGTTGCAGGAGCTAGGCCCAGCATCATGTGGATATGTGCCTTTGGTTTAGGGTGGCAGTTCGTATTTCTACCTATTGCTGCATGGTATATAGCCGTGACAGGCCAGCCCATACCACTGCCAGAGATTGAGACTGAAGGATTGATGTCCCTGACACTTGCGTTACTAGGACTTGGCGGTATGCGTACATTCGAGAAGAAGAATGGTACGCATAGAAACAATATGAAGCATAGATGATTAATAGTATTATAGCAATATTAATAGGATCATGGATAACATATATTATGGGATCAGCTATAATCAATACTCTATGTAGTAGGTGTTTAACACATGGGTCTTAATGAGAAGCAGGAGAAGTTTGCACAGTCCTATGTCCTCCACAGGAATGCGACTGAAGCTGCCAAGGCTGCAGGATATGCAGCACGTTCTGCTAATAATCAAGGCTATAGACTATTACAGTTAGATGAAATTGTTGAAAGAGTACGTGAGTTAGAGAATGAGTTAGAAACATCTGTTGATGTGATAGATGAGTTAGAAAGTCAGTATGCTTTTGCTAAATCTAACGGGCATACTAACAGTGCAATCAAAGCTTTAGAACTTTTATCAAGAGTACGAGGTGCTAACTCTGATATAATGACTTCCCTAGATGAAGAGACGTTAGAGACAGCTATTGTCGGGTGTTTAAATGTTATAGGAGAAGATAAAGTCTATAGCCTAATTACAAAATGTGACTTCTATAAAGAAGAAGAAGATGATACTGATTAGCCCTCCCTTTGGTAACTATATTTCTTTGAAAGGATGCACCAGTGTAAAAGGTAGCTATACCTATTTAAAGAGAAGGGGCTTGATAAAACAAATTATAAAAACTCTTCGACCAATAAAGGGTGGTTGGAGAAACTCCATTGGCTTACGCAATAAGGGTATCTGCAATATAAAGAAGTATGATAAGAATAGTATATACAGTATTGCTGCTGTTGAGCCTACCTCTAAGCTTCACTATCCCCCTTGGTCAGCACTGCATTTTAAAATCCCTAGCAAGGTATCCTTAGAACTAAATATTGGATGCCCTAATGTATCTGGTATGTCAGAGCTTAAAGACTACCACATTATACACTTTGTAGATAAGTTTGAGAATGTTATTGTTAAAGTTCCACCGACAGTTTCACTAGATAGTATTGCAAGGATGTATGATTTAGGTATAACTAAATTTCATTTAAGCAATACATTACCCATGATAGATCACAATGGAGATGGGTATGGTGTTAGCGGTAAGAGATTAAAAGAACAGAACCTTCCCTTTGTAGAGAGTGTTGCTTCATTCTTCAAGCTAAAGAATACTCCAGTATCTATCATAGCTGGAGGAGGTATTTATAAAGCAGAAGATGTAGAAGATTATTACAATGCAGGGGCTACAGACTATAGTCTAAGTACTGTCTTCTTTACCCCTTGGAAGGTGCCTGAAGTACTAGATACTATCAAATATATAAATTAACAGCAGGTAGGGTAGAAGGCTCACAGAGAGGCATCTTATTTTACCCCTACCTAGACTACCTATACTATAAATTAGGCTACTGTATGGGCCTCTATGAGCTTTTAAAAGGGTATCTAAGGGTAATATGGAGAGGTAACTTCCCCTTCTTCATGAGATACACTAAAAACATCATCAGGAAACTCATTTATTAGCATATCTTCCACCCCTAATTTAAGAGTAAAGGTACTAGCAGCACACCCTGCACAAGATCCTGTTAGCTTAACATGTACGTTCTTGGTATCTTCATCATAAGATAGTAGCTGTATATGTCCACCATGCATAGCAATAGAAGGTGCTACCTTATCAGCCAAAGCATCTTCTATCTTAGCAAAAGTTGTCATTTTTTTCTCACACACCCATAACCTTTTAGTGCTTTCCCAACACCCATACGACCACCCTTTTTCCTTTTCATTAAATTAGAACTACGGTTTTTTGCAGCCGTAATTGCAGCCTCTTTAGATTTATGTATGCTTGTTGGTTTTATTTCTTTATTTTTTAAAAGCTGTTTTAATTGCTGTTGATTAAATAATTCCCCGTTATGTATACTAGGAATGTTGATCCACTTACCATCTATTTTCATTGTTCTTGATATTTCAGATACATCTACTGGAGAAACTGCTTCATCTTTCAAAGGTAAATTTTCACGTCTTGTAACAATATCAGAGGTAGCTGTATAGACGGGTCTACCTGCTCTCGTTCTTTTATTTGTTTTACGTCCTACTGTTTTACCTTTGATAGATAGTTTATTCATTTTCTACTACCACCATTAGCCCTTGTTCTTGAAGTTTTGTGTACTTCACTTTTTTTTGTTCCATGAGTTTTTTTCTGTTTAGGAGATTTGATTTTTCTAATAATGTGAGCATTGCAAGCACGTCTCCAGCTTCCTCATTCAAATCATTTAGTTGTTTTTCTCCTGTACCATGACGAATTACCTTACTGCAACGCTGAATAAACTCACCACATTCTTCCATAGCAATAATGAGGAGAGTCGTGTTATTCATTTTCTACTACCACCATTAAATATCTTATCATTAAGTTTCTGTACCTGTGTTTCCAGTGAACCAATCTTCAGGTCTTGCCTTACATCACTTGGTAAAGACCCTGATCCCCATCGTCCTGCTGGCCACAGTTCAACGAACTTTGAGTTCTTGCTTACATCTTTAGCAATCATTTGTATTTGAAAGTCATTGTGTTGTACAGAGGCTTGTAGTCCAGCCAACCACCAGATAACACCAGCCGCTTGTATAAACAAACCAACACCTAAAGTTATTATAAATTTACTATCCATCATTCATCCTTTGTTAGATAATAACCAAAGTAACAAACAGCCGCAAGTCCTGCTGCACATATCAAAAATTCTATTAACATTACTTATAACTCCATATCGACGGTCTAGGATTTTTATCACTATCTTCTAGGTCATCAATATGTATAAACCTTTTTATAGCTGGTCCTCTTTGTGCTACCCCTATACCTGTCATACCCATATCTAATGCTAGACGTACTAATCTTAATGCTTCGCTACCCATGATAGACACATCTACAGCCCTACCTTTAGTATGTGCTGAGTTTGGTGCGCCTCCTATTACCATATTATGTGCAGGATGTCTGTAACCTGAAGTAATAATCATAGGCTCATTAAACTTTTTTCTTAACTCTATTAATTTTGACATGAATTGTTCATTCATTTCACATCCACCTGTACCCTTACAGTTTAATTCTTTTTCAGTAAAAAATTCCCAATTAGCCACGGCTCATTCTCTCCATAAAGTTATCAATTTTAGTTTCTAGACGATCAAATCTATCCATTATTTTTTCTAAGTCTTTATCCACTTCATCTTTAAGTGCATATTCTTTAGCCATTTCTTCTCTGGTCCTGCTTACCAACTTTCTATTCTCTTCTATCTTTACATTGATGCCTCTCATCCACCACATAAAAGAGCCACAGGCTAGACTTAGTATAGCATTCCATATCATTGCAGGGTTGTCAATCATTCTTATCTCCTAGTTTTGTTTTTCTTTGTCATCAATTTTAGTTCCAAAATATTTTTGAGACTTATTATATAATTCATTTGGAAGTCTTTTATCTCCAGCCAAGTTGTCAAATATTTCAAGAAGTAGTTTGTCAGGAATTTGTGTAGAAAAATAATAATTATTTTCAATATCCATTAATTTTTTTATAAGCTTGTCTGGAAGTTTTTGTCTTCCTTTTTGAGAAAGAGCGTTTTCTATATCTGCATTTTCAAAACCAAGTCTTTTATAAGTTTTAATCATTTCTCTTACTTCTAAAAGATATTTTTTTCTAGTTCTTTGTAATGCATCGTAGTCATTAAGAATACTATTTCCTTCTTCTCCTGATAAAGTTTGATCTCTCCATCTTTTAAGATAGTCTGTATCTTCTTGATCTACATTCATTATAGGTTTACCAACATTAAAGTAAACACCTGTAGTTAGGTTTAATGGTTTTACTCCTAACCCTGCAAAATCTTTTATATCAACAGCACCCATTTCTGAATGATATTTATTAAAAGCTTTTCCTGTAGGTTCTATACGTAAGTTTTTTTCTCTTGCTGCTTGAGCTTGTAAAGATCTTTCATATTCTTTTCTTCTTGCAAGCCATTTTAAAAATCCCGGTTCAAAAACTTCTGCTATTTGTGCGCCACCTCTAACTACATTTTCAGGTAAATCTACATTATACTCTGAAGATAATGTACTTCTTAATTGTTTTAAAAGTTGTCCCGTTGTAGTATTTTCTGGAAATCTTTCTTTCTTTTGATCCGTTACTGTTGCTAAAAGAGCATCTGTTAACATTGAACTTCCTAAAAAAGGACTAAGTGTTTTATCTAACATTGCTACTGCAGCTTTATTTACCATAAGATTTTTTTCAGAATCTTTTAACCCTGCCCAATCTGCTCCTGAAAGAAGTGATTGATGTATAAATTTAGAAGCTACTCTGACTTGATCAAAAGGATCGAAAGGTCCAAATCTAACAACATCTGCTATTATTTCTCCTTTACTATTTTTTCTTAATTGATTGGTAAAAACTTTATTACTACCTGTGTAAAATGGAGCATCAACTTTTTTAATTGCATCTTGTTCTTCTTGACTATAACCAAATACTTTAGCAGACATATCTTCCATTGCTTCAGGAATAATAGCCACACCTGTCATCGTTCCTAATCTTCTTCTTGCTGCTCTTTCTAAAATAGGTACACCACTAGTTAAATCATCTAATGTATATTTAATAAGGTTTTTAGCTACCCGTGTTGACTCAGCAGGAAAAGCAGCAAAGTCACCAATTGGACTGTATCGTAACTTTTTAAAAAATCTTGGAACAAGGTTATAGTTAGGCATTAAATCTCTTGTTCTTCTGGCTGCTAATCTTTTTACTTCATCTTCTGCCATATTAGGTAGGGCTTGCTTTAACATATTTAAAGTTTTTTCATAATGCATTACTTTAAATACAAAATCTTCACCTTCATATAATTTAGCAATCCATTTAGCAGGAGTTACACCAGCCTTTACAGCAGCCTTACCAGCACCCTGACCTTTAAGAGAATTAATAAATTTATTTTCATCTGCTAATCTTTTAAAACTATCTCTAACAAGACCAAGCGTTACACTACTGTCTGCTAAACCAAGACCAACCATTTCCCCTATAACTTTATTTAAATCTTTATCATTATAATCTGCAATTCTTGCACTAGTTTGTTTTAAAGCAGACCAACCACCTTTACCAAAAGGAAGCATTCCATTTGCTCCCATAAATACCATATTACCAACTACGTTTCTTCCATGTGTAGCTGGATTATAAACAGTTTGTGATGCTTGGGTAATACCTTTCATAGCTCCCCAATATTTAAGAAAAGATCCTAATCCACCTTTAGTTGGTTCTTCTGTAATTTCTTTTAAAACATTTACATATTCAGGAGATACATATACTTTTTTTGCTGAAGCTGAAAGACCTTTTATTACTCTAACATTTTTAGCACCACCAAAAACTACTTTAGCTCTTTCATCTGCAATCTCTTGAATGCTTTGCCAACCTTCTTTTTTTACTTTAGATGCTGCAGCGTCTGTTGCAAATGTTTTAGTTAATAAATCTTTTTCTAAATTATGTGCTATTGTAGACATAAACTCACGTTCAGCTTTTAATACAGAAATTTTACTCATTGTATTAACATAAGATTGGTAAGGATTTTTAACCTCTCCATACAAAGCTCTTAATTCTTTTGGAATATTATTAATTTTTTTAGTTGCTTTAGATGAACCTAAGATTGGATCTCCTTTAGTAGCAAAAGCAAAAAAAGCATCTGCCTCTCCATCTCCAGCCCTTCCTAAAAAATCACTTAACATTTCTCCTATTTCTTTATCGTTTAGTGTGGGGTTCTCTCCTTTTAAATAATGCCATGCATCATCAACAACTGTTTTTAATTGCTCACCTTCTGAAGTCATTGGTTTATAATTTTGATTTTTTAAATACTTTTCAGCAGCATTATTAATCTTATCTCTATATAAACCATCATCAAATATTCTATAAGATCTATTTAAATAAAATCCTAAATTCTTTTTTATTCCTCCCGTAAGCTTTCCTTTAAAAACATTATCTCCTAGATATTGAGAAATATCATCTATATTAGTTCTCATTTCTGTAACTAAATCTCTAGTTTCTTTAGACAAAACATCAAAAGCTTGAGCATCTCCTCTTAATGCTGCTGTAACAACATCTTCATTAATGTTTATATTCATATCAAGATTATCTATATATTTAGTTGGATTAACTTTTAAGTATTGCTCATAAGCTTGCTTATCATTCTTTTGTACTGATTTTTCTAAAGCTGTTGCTACTCCTGTTGCTTCAACTTGTGCCTTTTGTGCGCTACGATTTCTTTCAACATATCTATCAAAAAATTTATCATTTGTTCCCATACGAGTTGTAAAGTTTCTTTGTAATAATCTATGTATACGGCTACCTGTCTTTGTATTTTTAAAAGCTTTATATGTTTTAACTATTCCTTTACCACCACCAAGAAAAGCTCCTTCAATTCCTAAATTTATAGAGAAATTTTTAAGAAGATTAGTAAGCTGCCTATCATCTGGATTAGTTTCTAATTCTTCTAAAATTGCTAACCCTTCTGGAGATTTAGTAATCTCTTCTAATGCATCTATATCTGTATTATTAATAACACTTTCATGAGCAGCGGCAGCAACACCGATAGCCCCTAGTTTACCTTTCTTACTAGCAGCCATCTTTTTAATTGTATCAGCATGTTTTCCTAGATTCTTTGCCTTACTTAATGCAGACATACCTTTTAAAGCAAGACCAACGGGACCAAATCGAGGTAGAAATGTAGCTATCTGCGCTCCAACATTTTCAGCAGTTCCTTGTATACCATCTCCATGATAAGGATCAAAGTATTCTTGCCACTCTTTAGGAAGAGAAGCTGCTAAAGATGTTTTTCCAGATACACCGGGAAGTAAAGATAAATAATTAGAAAATTCTTCTGTTGTTCGACCACCAACTCTTAGTAATGTTCCAGCAGTTTCTTCAAACCAATTTGTTTCAGGATCATCATCAAATTGAACCTGCGCTCCACGAAAATCAGTTACACCTTTTCGATCTGCAGCATCCCACTCAACATAACCTTCTTTAAAGTCATTCCAATCCATACCTAGTTGTTCGACAAGCTTTTGTTGAAGTGCATCGTTATTACGAAACTCTTCATTATTCTCCATAAGTGTATTAAATTCTTGTAGAGTATCTTGAAAAGTTTTAGTATAGATATTAATAGCCATTACTTATATTACCTATCGTAAGCTTGGAGGTACTATTAAACCTGACCTAGTTATTAGCTCTCTCATTAATGATCTAGCCTGTGCTACTCCATTTTGTTGAGCATAGGCCGATAAGTCAGACATTAACTTTCCTTCTAAATCTGTTCTATGACCACCGCCAATATCTTTTTTAACACGGGGATTTGCTTGAATCATTTTTGCTGCTAATCTTGAAATAGCTTGTGATACTACAACAGCACTTTCATCTGTTAATTGATCTAACTTGCTACTTGCTGTTCCCATATTTTTTCCACCTAATGCTATTCTAATATTCTTAGTTTTCCAAAGACGTTTAGCTATTTTATCAACATCGGTTCCTTTTCCTATTTGCTTTATTTTTCCTCCTGTTATATCATTCATTACCTTTAGAACATCAGCCGATGCTTTACCTGCAGCAATTTCTTTCATAATTATAGCAAGTTTATCAGCAGGAAGTTTTCTAATTTCTTCCTGACTCTTTTCATCTAGTGATAACATAAGTTTGCTAAAGTCATACTGTGCGCCAATTTGTGTTTTTTCTAAATCATATTTTAAAGTAGCTATTTCTTTATCAAGAAGTCTAGCTTCTTTTTCATTTAGATCGTTTTGTTTTTTCCAATCCATATAAGCTTCGCCAGCACCTGCTAAGAACCCGTCTTTATGTACAGCACCTTTTAATCCTATCATAACTAATAATTGATTTATATCTGCTTTAGGAGGAGCAGCTTTTTTCAAAGATTGAAGTCTTTCATCTGATAAATTTTTCATTTTTTCTATATAATTACTATGCATTTTAGTTCTATTTTTTTCTGTCTCTGCATATCTTTTTTTAATTTCATCAGAAGAGAGTGTCTTTGAATATGCATCTAAAGCCCCCGGTAATTTCTCCATGCTTGTCATAAGATTTTTTAAAATTGCTGACTTTTCTTTGCTCATTCCTATTCCAGAACTTTGATTATAATCTCCTAATATTTTATTAAGGGCTGTGTTTGCAGTAGCATCTCCTATTTTTCCTCGCAGTCCTTTTATTTCGGCTAGTTTTTCTTTTTGATAGCCACTTACAGGATAGCGTTTACCAGTAACACCTTTAAATGTTTTAGTTGTCTCTTTTCTAGAAGCGTCTTTACCACTTTCTCTAAGCTTCTCTTCAGACTGTGACCACTCAGGATATCTAGAACTATCTACAGCAAATCTATCTGTAGGCTGTAAACCTCTTAAACTTGGAATAGATTTATCTACCTTTGCTGCTCCTTTTTGTTCTACTATATCAGATCTTTTTTTTAAACTTTTTTGAAGTTGTAATAATGCTTCTTTAGCAGCTTTACCTGCTTGAGCATCTCCAGTTGCTTCTGCTTTTCTAAGTCTTTCTAAAGCCTTTTGTTGATTAGAAATGTTTTGATCAACTGCATATGTAATACCTTCGTCTACATCACCAGTAACATCACTAAACTCATCAATATTAGGATCAAACCCAATTGATATATCACCTACATTAATTTTAGGATACCTATCTATATTTTCTTGAATCATACCACCATTATCTTTATAAACTGTAGGCATAAGAGAGGCAATACCACCTCCTGTAGCTCCCGGTGCTTTAGCTCCGAAGAAAGGATTAAAACCACCAGCACCTGCTATAGCTGTACCAATGCCTAACAACTGTTGACCAAAAGGTACTCCCGGTGTAGTAGTTGTTTGAGAAGGTTTAGCTAACATAGGATTACCATAGATAGCACTTGTATATCTACCTAGTAATGTTTCGGGACGTTCCCTTCTTTCAAGCCAATCAGCATAAGAACGATCAAGACCTTTTTGCGCTCTCTTCTCAGCATCAGCACCTAATGTTTCTAAGGCACCAAGTTCTCTCATTTCTTGACCATAACGACCTTTGGCTAAAGACTGTAGATCTTGAGCTTGTTGTCTTTCTCTTTTCTTACGATCAGCAAATTGTTGTGCTTCAAAAGTTCTCTCACCTTTTTCAAAATCTCTTTCACCTTTTAGAAAAGCTTGTTGATTCCTATCAAAACCAACATCAAAAGCTCTTTCTCCTCTTCGCCTATCTATATTACCAATGTCTAAACCAGTTAGATAATCTCTTTCTCCTTCTAAGAAAGCTCTTTCACGTTCTTCAAATGAGCGTTGATCTCTAAATCTATCAAAGTCTTCAGCTTTACGTGTTTGTGCGTCTTTATAAGCTTCTAACAATCCTGTTTTTTCTAAATCACCAAGACGTTCTAATTGTTTTGCTCCAAGTAAACCAGCTTGAACACCAGCCCTTGAACCATAACCAGACATACCACCCATACTAATAGCTTGTTTTTCAAATTGTGGCATTAGTTTAGCAAAATCTTCTTGAGCTTTTCTTTTCTCTATATCAGTGACAGCACGTTGGTAGGGATTCATATATTCACTAATATCTTTTTCTTGAAATCTTTCAGATGTAAATCCTGTAGGTGCGCCTGTAAAGTCCACACCACGGGCTGCAACTGTAGGATCAATTCTATCATAGTCTCCTCGTTGTAATGCGTCAATACGTTCAGGAGAAATATCAGTTGTAAACCTCTCATCACCTCCTGTAATTCCTTGACGAGCAAGAGCAAAGTCATCTTCAGTAGATCCTACAAGACCACGAATACCAGCCCTAGCATCTAGTTGATCTTGTGTAAGATCAGCAATAGTTTGCCCTTGATACTGGTATGTAGAAGGCTCTTCTGCAAGTCTTCTCCTATAGAGTTCTTGTTGTTCTTTATTTACTTCTGTTACATAAGGAGCAAGCTCTTCAGGTATCTTGCTCTGAACAACAGTTGTCTTTGGCCCACCGCCAAATAAGTTTGATAAAAATCCCATTTTATACCCTCTCTATCATTGGACTAAGTGCTGCTAGTCCATTTATTTCATTAGGTTGTTGACGTGTACCAAACGCCTGTTGCCTTACTCTTTTTACTACTTCATCCATTACGTCAGCCCCTTTATCTGGATTACCATTACCTAAAGCTGCCATAGTATGACTATCAACCACATACTCTGTAGGACTTACAGCTAGTGTTGCTACTTGTTCTGTACCCTCTTTAATAGGCATAAAAACATTATCTTCCATTCCATGACCATCACCCGGAACTCTACCAGAAAACTCTCCACCTGCTGCTAACTGCATTAATCCTCCACCAGATTCTCTATTCAATCTTCCACCTTCTTCAGCTTGTATCATACTCATTACATCTAAATTAGCATTTTTAAGTAACATTTCTGTAGCCATAGCAGCAATAGAGTCCCCTGTATTAGTAGCAGTAAACAACATATCATGAACATCTTGATTAGGCGTAAGTTGTTCTTGTTTTTGATTCATCTCCTGTTCTGCTAACATTTGTTGTAAAACTGCAGGAGAAGGATCAACATCTTTTGGTACAACTTTTAAAGCTTCTCTTGGATCAGGTGAAGAAGCCATACCTTGACCTTGATCCATACCCTGACCTTGATCCATACCCTGACCTTGATCAGAAACCATTACATCTTTTACATTAGTACCTAGAGTACCTAAAGGTGCTCCTTCATCTTCCATATATTTAAGATCATCCGTTAAAGTAGGAGTTTTTAAATCTTCTCTTAATTGTAATAATTGTTTTGCTTGAGTTCTTTTATTTGGATCTTCTTCAACCATTACTTTAACCTCGCATAATTAGACTGTGGTGCAGTCTGTTCTTTAAAAAACTCTCCAGTATCAGATTTTATCTTTTTAAAATGATCTTGCTTCTGACTCAATAAGTATCTATTATGATCAATAGCATTTCCTCTATTGACATTCTGAATAAATGTGCTATTATTAATTAAATCAAAATGTTCTTTTATTGTTTTCATTAATTTAAATCCTGCCATGAAGTTTCTGAACCTAGACTCACATATCCTTTAAATTTACCAGAGCTTGTTGAGTAAGCTACATCACCTTTCATTGGCCTTCCTATATTAGTTACTGTTGTTACTGCATATATATTTGTTGAAGGAGTTGTTTCAACATCTATATCCCTTGAATCAAGTTCATTCGTTAATACTGCTGCCCACGATTGTATTGTTTGATACAGTTCACGGACTTCTTCCACCTTCATGTCGTTGACATAAAATGGAAAGGTTGGGTATCTTGACATTATCTGCCACCATCACCTTGAACTCCAAGTCGTATTGATCCCCATTTCCAACTTGAGTTCTGTGATGAACAAGATACCCTAATTTTAGCTTGCCTTCCCCTCGCCCTAAAATTAACTTTCTCAGTTTGATCTGTTACATCAAATTCTTTTGTAATAGTATCATTACTTTCAGGATATTTCTTAGTTATTAATTTAACTCTGATCTTACCTGTGCTTAAATCAAAGTCAGGTATTAATTTATTCATGTACATAATATCATTACCATCTTGTACATCAAAGTCTGCTGACTCAATATAAGATGTTAAGACTTCATTATTAGCTGTAAATACTCCTTGAGGTTCATTGTTATAAACATTATTTCCTGATGCTGTTACACCCGTAGTAATTGTATTACCAAAAACTTCCCTATCAGCAAAGGTTGTAAAGATCATCTCACCATAAACCCAATAACCATTCTCAGGAGAGTAGATAACATAACTATCACACTCTGAAACATTATTACCAGAAGAAGCATATAACCAGATAATTTCTTGAAACTCTGAATTAATACCTGCAAATACTTTATCTTTATATTTTATATTTAATCTATCAAATATATACCGTCTAACAGTGCAGTCTAAAGTTCTTACAGCACCATCAAATAAATAAAAGTTATCGTATCCCATCCAATAGGTAATACCATTATAATCTACTGCTGCGTGTTGAGCAATCATACCACAGTTTGTACCCTGCTGTTGGAATCGAAATGTAAAAGGAGGTCCAACATAATTCATTGTCCACAAGGCATTATCTGTCCAAATGTTAATAGCATTCTTTGCTCTAACCCCACCAACAATTTCTGTGCCGTCTGTTAATACAACTTCACCTGCTGTATTTGTAGCTGCTGGAACCCAATCTGTTCTATTATCTTGATCAGACCAACGAACTAACATGGCATTAAATGTGCCACTTACTGTAGCAGATGCTTCATATTGATTAGCTCCTAATGCTATTAGGTGTCTATCATTAGGAGATACGACAATAGAGTTGACACTAACTGGCGATGTTGTTATTGATGTTGCCCTTATTGGTGTTGTAGAAGCATCACTTTCAAAATAAAAGATATTACTTCCACTCCTATTAGCTATAACATCAGTTCCCCAATTGTCCAAACTCCATTGTGTAATATTAAAAACAATATCAGTAGCATCTGCACTTGCTGGTTCATTCCATGATCTTAATGTAGAGGCTGCTCCTCCAGCTTCTTGTGGATAAATACGAGCAGTCATATTAATATTAGATGTTACATCACCACCTGCAGATGCTGCTGTTTCTACATTAAAGATAATTTGTGTACCATTAACAGATACAATAGTAAAGTCTGGTCCTCCAACTGCCACACCATTTAATGATGGTTTTGTTAAAATTAAATTACCACCTACTGTTACAGGAGTTACGG
>CENK01003768.1_pt1 | contig 17785 bp, 22 predicted proteins | sample 530191 | NCBI WGS metagenome assembly CENK01 (sample SAMEA2619686, study PRJEB7988) | marine metagenome | biome: marine biome (ENVO:00000447); feature: deep chlorophyll maximum layer (ENVO:xxxxxxxx); material: "saline water (ENVO:00002010), including plankton (ENVO:xxxxxxxx)" | depth 60 m | reverse complement strand
TATTATCACTTCCAATAAATTTAGTAAACGTTTTTAAACCTTCGTATAAATTAGGATGTATACCTCTTACTGGTGAATGTACTACTAAATGTTCACCTTCAAGTTTATCTAAAACTTTTAATGTTGTACCTGGAGTTATCGTACTGTGAATAATTGTTAATTTCGGTTCTAAGTCTAGAATATAATGACTAACTATACTAACAAATTTTTCTTGATCAGTAAACGGAATAGCTATATTTAGTACATCAACATCAGATGTTATCTGATTTAAATCTAACCCGGTATCATTAATTTGTATTTCAAAATCTTTACCTAAATAAAGTTTTTCTAAAGATTGGCCAATTTCACCATAACCTATAATTCCTATTTTTTTCATTTGTTTTTAAAATATTCAATAACATCATTTACAATATAATCAATATCGTATTTTGGTTTCCAGTTTAACATCTTTTTAATTTTTGAAGGTTCAGGTACTTTATCCCAGGCTTCTTCATATAAAGGGCCGTGAATAGTTTTAGGGTCAACTAATTTAATTTCCGATGCAGTATCAATTTTTTGTTTTACCATATCAGCTAATTCCTTTATAGTACATTCATTATCAGGGTTACCTATATTCCATATCTCATTACCGTCTTCATATTGAGATATTAAGTATATACCCTCAACGATATCCTTAACATGGGTAAAAGCTCTTATTTGTTCACCGTCACCGAAAACTGTTATATCTTCACCTTTCAAAGATTGGGTAACAAATGTCGGTAGTACAAAACCGCCTGTTACTTGTTGACGTGCGCCGCTAATATTAAATGGTCTAATTATTTGATATTTTAGATTAGATACTTTTGATGTATTGGATAATACTATTTCAGATAATAGTTTTGATACACTATATTCATTTCTTACTTTATAATCACCGACAAGAATTTTTTCTTCATCTTCATTTAATCTTACAGCACTGTCACGAAAGCCGTAAATTTCTGAAGTACTCATAAACAATAATGGGCAATTATTTTTTAATGCACCTTCTATTGCCCAATAAACATCATCCATAATATACCTTGCCATATTACCAGAATGCTTTAAAACCCCTGCAGGTCCAACTGGACTAGCCATGTGTAATATTAAATCATAATCTTCAAGATCATCCCATTTATAATCTAATATATCACCTTTAATTAAATTTACATCTTCAAATATTTTGTCATTATCATTTTGTCCAGTAGTAGAAAAGTTATCTAAAACTGTAACACTATACCCTTCATTTTTAAATTTTTCAACACAATAAGAGCCGATAAAACCAGCACCTCCAGTTATTAGTATTTTTTCCATAATATATTTTATATTATAAATTTATTATTTCAAGTGTTATCCTGCATTACTCTGAGTATATGAGTTGCCCTTGCTTCAGTGGTACCTACATTTAATAACCATTTCATTTGTTCATCTAAATAAAACATATATTCATCAGTAGGTTTATTATTTACTACCAATCTATTTGTAATTTCATCTAACTCTTCCTTGGACGAATACCATAAGCAAGGTATACATTGTGGTGAACATGTAGCTGCTTTTAAATTATAATCTTTAAATAATAAAACAGATCTAGCTGCAATAATTTCATAATGTCTTAAGCAGTCCCATCCTCCTTTTTTGCATGTAAGTCCGAACCACGATTTATTTAAATCATTATAATAATCTTCTTCAACTGTAAATTTATGATGAGAAAAACCTCCCCCTAGATCTTTTACCTCATTAAAAATAGCATTATCTGGTGCAGTCTTTTGATATAACTGTTCTTTTTTAGATACATCAAACTCCATAATTATATGTTTAGGTATACCAAAACCCGTAGGGTATACATCTTCTACCTTTTCAATTAATTCTCTCTTGAATGACTTTCTAAATTGCACACCAATAACATTTAATTCTTCTTCACCTTCTTTTATATCAATTTTTCTTGGAGCATCACCATGTAAATCATGACCATCTAAAACCCATACATTACCATTAGCAAGTTTGTTTAATTCTTTATCAGTGCTTTCACCATACATATGACCATCTCCATATAATATAGCATCAAATTTATCAAGGTTACGCTGTTCTTGAGTTAGATCTTTAATTGGTTTTGTTAATAAGCTAAAACCTCTACCATGAAGACCATCTTTAGGTGACTCAGAAAAATCATGGTACATTATTTTCTTTTTTGGGTAATCGACACAATTTTCTCCCATGATAGTTCTTAAACCGTTTAATATACCAACTTCAAGTAAATCATTTTGAGGTCCAGGATTTTTAGTTGGTACGAATAAAATTTTATAATTATTATTTTTCATATTTTGCATTTGTTAAAAATAGTTTTGAACCATTTTTGCATTTTATATATGCATTTGGGTATGGATCTTGTAGCCCTATTATTTTATTAAAAATTTGTTCTGCGGTAAAATATTTAAAATCTGATAAATTTATTTCACTTTGTTTAGGGGTTCTTCTTTTATAATAACTACCTTTCTCTTTTTGAACGATAAATTTAAGTTCATCATCTTTAATTAGATCTAATATAATTTTTTTCAATCCTCTCACCCCTAAATTAGTAATTTTTTTATATATGCCGTTTAAACCTGATAATTTAACTTCTTTTAAATTGAATTCTTCTTGATATATAATTGGACCTTTATCTAACGATTCATCCATTTTAAATAGAGTTATACCAGATTTTTTCTCATTATTAATTAATTGATTTTGTAATGGACTACCACCTCTATATAATGGTAATAAAGAAGGATGCAAACATATGCATAAATTATTATCTACTATATCTTTTTGTATAATATCGCTCCACCCTATAAAAAATATTATATCAAATTTATCTTTTTTTAATAAATTGAGAAATTTTTCTTGTGTATTACATCTTATAAATTTAACATTATCATATGAAAATGTAAATTCAATTTTCTTACAGATTTCATCAGACCAATCCCTATAAGAACATAATAAGACTTTTTTTAATCCACCCATCTTAATATTTGAAATGATTCTGCATTTTTGTAATTAGATTGCACTCCTCTCATTCGAGCTATTAATTTTAACATTTCTGGACTTCTATGACCTCTTACTTGAGATTTTAAAAACTTATATGATTTTATTTTATCATCAATATCAATTGGTACAAAATAATTACCTTTGAATGTACTATTAATATCATGGGTATAGTCCCATAAAAAGCTATGTACTTCTTCATACGCTAAAACCTTTTTTACAAAATGATTTTCATCATGATGTCTTAAAGCAACTAAGCTTGCATCATATACAGTAACGTGATCTTGATTATATGAAGGATATGGTATAAAAATTTTATCAGGTTTAATTAAATTAATTTGCTCTTCAATTTGATGTATTAAATCTCTAATCGCATAATTATTAACTCTGTTATCAAAAACTTCAAAAGTAAATTTTTTATATTTTTGTAAATCTTTTAATTCTTCTATTCTTTCTTCCCTATTTACTACATGAAATTTATCTACACCACATTCCATTACATGAGCATTATCATGTAATGCGCAGTAACAACCTAATACTTCATCGTCAATATGCGGAGATATTATTAATGTTCTTTCTTTATTACTCATATTCTACAAAAATTTCTCGACCACCAATTAAGCTCGAACTTGATGGACCAGCTCCTTCAGCATCTGGTTTTACATCCAATATTGATTCACTCCACGTTTGCCAGCTATCACTTATATCTTTTCTTTCTTTTCCTAAAAATTGATCCCAATGAAAATATTCCTCATCTGGTATATGTTTTACTATCCTATGACCTTGATCGGTATATTTTTTTAACCAAAAAGGAGTCGATTGATGGCCGCCTGGTACATTAAGATGTGATTTCCAACTTTGATCATATTCTGCTTCATGACCTTCATATATACGTAAGTTAGCAATTTTTAGTCTATAAACCCAATCCCTATCTTCCCATCCACCGTTAATAAATCTTTCATCCCACCAACCAATTTTTCTAACTAGTTCTTTTGAAAAGGCCATAAAAGCAACACCCCAAAAAGTTGTCCATGCATAACCATTTTCTAAATGTTCAATCATTTTTTCTACTTCTTCTGGTTTAGGAAAAGTTCTATCATTTATAAAAAATACCCACTCAGTTGGTGATGTAACTATAGAATGATTAATTAGTTGAGAATACGATGGGTATATACCTGGGTGTCTATCTATTCTATTATTCCAATGTACTTTATACTTATCGGTTATAGGTTTAAGCATTTCAATCTGCTTATCAGTGACCTTTCTATCACTTCCACAGTGCAAGCAAATAGTAAATTCTTCTATTTTCATAATGGATATTTTATACTATATTCTTCAAATCTCCAGGGTTGCCCTCCAGCAAAATGTCTATAAATTGTTTTTTCAGGTGTTGTTCTATTAATGTCATATGTATTAGGTTTACCTATTTTATGGTCTCCTGTTTCTTCATAAAGTTGAGTTACATTCCATTCTGTTGGTAAAACTTGAACATTTTCTTTTAATTCCTCTAATGAAAATAATGTATGTTCAGTTGGGTAAGAATGAAAACCTAAGTTTTCTATTTCATAAAATGATTTCCAACTATGAGGCTTAATACCTGCACATGTATAATACATTTGCTGATCTGCAATATGCCATTTGCCTTTTTCATTATTATGCTCATTAAAAAATTCATAGTTACTTACTTTAAGCCATCTCTCTCTATTAATAATTGCATTAATTAATTTTCTACTAAATTCATTAATTTTTAATGCAAAAAATCCAAAACAATGTGTATTTCCAGAATCTATAGCGTAAGTAAATCCTTTATCTACATCTATAAATTCATCCATTTTATTTATAAAAATATCTGCATCATAGTTATAAATTACATCGCCATCTTTTAACGAACCTTTATCTAAAAGATCTTTAAAAAGCATCCACCTGTTAAAATGCATATTTTCTCTTTGATCAAATTCAGGATGCAATGTTCTAATATTAAAATTAGAATGATTCATTTCAATAAATTTTAGACCATGCATCTCAGCATATTTTTCAAAACGAGGTCTAATATATTTTTCATACATGGCCTGTCTATGCGGGTCATATAATACAAATGTAGTTAAAAATTTTTTCATAATAAGTTCATATATTTTTTAGTATGACCTTGGAAGTGTAAACCATAAAATTCGACTTCTTTATTATTATAATTAATACCAAAAACTTTATTATCAATTTTTTTTAATTGTTTAATTTCATTTTTCATTTTAAATTCATCTTCAATGTTATTTTTAGACATACCTATACCTCTATCAAATACACCACCTTCTAATTTATAAAGATTCTTATTACTTTTATACCAATGGTACATTAAAGTCATATCGCATATACCCCCTCCCGTCTGGGTAGATACATGCCATTGCCATTTAGGCATTAATATTTCAATATTTTTTTTATACGTTTCAATTAAAAAATTACAAAAGTCTTCTATACCATTTTTTGTCCATATCGAATTGTGTATACATACTATATCATCAAACCTAGATTGATCTTTAGGTTTACAAGCAACGCATAATTCATCATCTAAAATTTTTTCAAAGTCTAAAAATTTAAGAAATATTGCATCAGTATCACACATTAAAAATTTATCTATTTTGTTTTCAGTTGCATATTTTAATGCTGAAAAATATCTATAAAAACAAAACCTTTCAAAGTATTCAGCATTATAAGACATATGTTTATAAACTGAATCAAATAATGGAAAATTATTATCTTTTAATCTAACAATATTTTTAAAAATTTTACCATTTAATGATAAACTTTTTTCAAGATAATCAACATCATTCGGCTGATAATAAAATAATGGTAAATCACTTTTCATCTTGCAAATATCTTAAAATTGTTTTACTCATACCTTCCATAGTAAAATATTCATTATATACTTCTTTACCCCGTTTAAGCATATTTTCTATATCTTTTTCAGAATAACTTTCTAGTTTACTCTTCAAATTAGGTATTTCATCCTCATGTATACAAACAGCAAACTCAGACCAATCAATATATTTTTTGAAAGGAAACCATTCAGGGTTGTAAATAAATACCGGTATACTACCTAATTGCATTACTTCATAAAATCTAAAACTTTGTTTACCATAACCACGTGGACATAAAGAAAAAATTGATCTTTGAGTAGTATAAATAAATTCTTTCAAATGATCATTTTGTACTTTATCAGTCCACATTCTCGGCTCATTAAAATAAAAACTATTATCATCATAATAAGTTTTATATAATTTAACTCTAGCAGATGCATTATGAGATATAGTACCAACAAAAGAACAGAAAATATCTTTATTCACTTCTTTAATAAGATTTTTTTCTATAGGGCTACATATTAAAGGTAAAGGTATACCATTTTTATTACCACCTGCTTCGAAGCTCAAAGTACCAGGGGGGAGTATTTCTTGTACTGCATCATCATGTTGCGATACTGTAAAATATTTTTTATCTTTCGGTAACCAATTTAAATATGGTTGTAATAATTCTTTGTTTTTACTCGTAATATATACACTTGTCCAATAAACAGGAATATAGGTATAACCTGTTTTATCGAACGTATCCTTATGGTTTTTATAAAACTTATAAAAGTATTCTTCTAAGTAATCACCTTTGTGATAAGGTGGATACGTAGGATAGTCTGCTGGTACTCTTAAATTTTTAAAATTAACTTCCATTTATTCTTTTTCTAACTATATCTAAAATTTTATACTTATCATCTTTTGTACGAGTCCAGTTACCATGGTGTATAAAAATATTATCTGGTATTGGAAAAGTTTCATCTGTATTAAACCAATGACCTTTTAAACCACCTTTACCGTCTGGTTGACCTGCTATGTGTCCGTAGGTCCAATATTCATCAGGTAAAACTGCCCATTTAATTTGTATCGATGGAAAGTTATGTAGGTTGCGTAATAAATAATTTGCAGTTCTTTGTTCTTCTTCAAATTTAGTTAAATTACCTAATACAGTTTTAAAAAATGATCTTGTAGTTTTATTATTTCTAACGCAGAAAAAACCAGTATTGACTCCACCTGGTCCGTCATTTTGCCATACAACGTCTTTACCTTCCATCCTTTTTATAATATCATCATAAAAATCTCTGTATATTACTATATCAGGATCTATAAACATAAAATATTCTTTTTCTTCATCACATCTTTTTAAATTTTCATAAAAGCATGAAGCTTTATATTCCATAGTAGCATTCCAGCCATCAGTACCAAACTCTGCAGTATCGCAAAGCTGTGGTTTATTAATAATAGTTAAATCTATATTTGGGTTATATTTAAAAGAATCTAAAAGATATTCTTTTAAAAACTTTTCATGCGAGGGGGTAAATAAAGTATATGCTTTAATTTTCATTATTTAAAATCTTTCTTTCTAATTGTAGCTCATTTTCAAAAGGTTTCCACCATAATATATCATTTACAGTTTGTCTTTTAAGTAAAACGTTTTGAACAAAATTCCACCATCTACTCATTTCAGGTACTGTCTGTGCAATATTAGTATTATGCTGCTCATACTCATCTGTATCTTTACATGAAACAGAATCATGTTCTATGTGAAAAATTACTGGTGGTTGTTTATTTAAAATTTTATATTTACTATTTATTACCGATATAATAAAAAATACTGTATCCCAATATGGTTTACCCAAATAAAGAAAAGGAAATTTATATGAATTTTTTACCCACCAATCTCGTTTAAAAGCAAAAAGATCAAAACCATGTACACTATATGATTGTATTTTAAGTTCTTCATCTAAAGAATTAAGTTCATGTAAATGACCTCTACTTGCTGGATATGATTCAATATCATCTTCAAGTTGTTTAAAGAATGTATTATTTAAAACTATATCGTTGTTAATAAAAACAATTAAGTCATTATCTGTTTTTGATAATGCGTTTAGTAGATCGTTTACGAAGGGATACTTACCTTCTTGTTTAATTTTTATAGTTTCAAAATCATTAAAATTTATATCATCTTCATCAGATATAATATTATATAAAGTAACATTATCGTTTTTATCTTTACATTTTCGTAAAGATTCTAAACATAATTCTTCTCTTCTACTGAGATCTTTTTCATTTTTAAAACTATTGATTCCTATTGCTATTTTCATAAATTTTACTTTTTACTTCTTCCTTAGATAATTTAGGGATAGTTTGAATATTATCATGATGTTTATCGAAAAACATTTTATATTCAGCTGAAAGTTTTTTATCTCTTGCCCCACCCTCATTAATTCTTGTTTCAGTTTCAGGGTGATTCATAATTAAATCATCAGAATTTTTTATATCTGGAAAATACCAAAATGCTGGTATATGTTTAGTTTTTGATATTCTATATACATTTTCTACATCAAAAATATATCTAAATTTATTATCATAAAGACCGGTATCATTTAAACATTCTTTAGTTTTAAAAGTAAATTCATTACACATATTAGGATATAAACCGACTGATACATCTTTACTATATTGTAATTCAACTGCAGGTGTCCTATTACCAGGTTCACCCGAACCCCAACTGGTACTTGCAAAACAAAAATAACCTATTTTACTCTTTTCAGCTGCTTCAATATATTTTTCAAATATATCTGGATCTTTAATAACCATATCATCTTCTAAAGTAATATAATAATCACAATCTCTTTCTTGTAAAAATCTTAGATTATCATTTCTACAAACTGAGGGATAATAATTTTTTTTATGCTGTATCCAATGTGCATCTTTATAATTACCTTTGTAAGGTTTACCTCCGTTAACTACTACTAATTCATCAATTTTATCTAAAGGTAAAGAATCGTAAAGATCTTTAAAATAATGCTCTGCATTATATGTTGTTATACCTATACCTATTTTCATAATTCTTTAAAATATTTTATTACACTATTAATATCATCATATTGTTGGTTAGCGTTTGTTACATCTATATTAAATTTATTTTTAAACCTTTCAACCCCCTCTTTAAAATGTTTTAACCAATCACCTTTTCTTATTGTTGATTTTCCATGATTTTCATCTTGATCATCCATGTATTGATTACTATTTTCAATATCAATAAACCATCTAAAGGGAGGGTGATATCCTTTATTAATTGCTTCCATAGTATGGTCTACATGTTCCATAGCATTGTAATAAACTTCATCCATTAAACCTATATCTTTCAATACTGAACTGTGATAATACGAGCATGCTCCATAAACATTAAAATATAAAGCAACTTTTACACCTCTTATATCAAATATTTTTCTCGGATTAGGTTTGGCCCCATTTATTTTATTATCATGCCCGTGTAAACAATAATTAAAATGTTTAACTTTTGTTTTTTTAGATGCTTCTATATATTTTTCAAATACATTTTCTTTAAAAACAACATCATCTTCAACTATAAATATATGTTCACATTCATTATCTAGCAAATGCTGCAATGCTTTATTTTTTGTTTTACCTACACCTAGATTTTTTTCATTATTAATTATATTTTTATTTGAATCTTGTAAAGGTATTTCACCGTCATTAATTATAACTAATTCATCATACCAATCTTTTTTTATACTTTTAATACAATTTTTTAAAAAATTATTACGATTACACGTTATAACTCCAATTCCAATCTTTGATATCATGATAAATATATATAAATAAAGTTATGGCAGATCAAGTAAGCATTAAACAATTACCACAAGTAACCGAAATTAATACAGGAGATTTACTTCTAGTACAAACACCTAACGCGACAAATACATTATTATTTGAAAATTTCATTATAGGTTTAAACAATACTACGTTTTCATCAACTGTATCTGGTCAAAGAAGTGATATCGATTCTCTTTCATCATCTATTTTTAGCAACGATATAAAAGCAGTTCCTTTAACAAAAGATGATGCTTTAAATTTAAGTGGTATTCCAATAGTTATAGGTGGTAAAACGTTCAATATTCTATTATCTGGAGTACATGTATAAAAAAATTATTTTTTAGATTTTTCATGTAGCTCTTTAAAAGTTTCCATTTGATCTTTTAATTCCTTTTCTTCTTTTTTAGCCATACCTTGAGATTCTAAAAGTTGCTCCATTAGATCTAAATTTTCTGGACTAAACACATCTGAACTACTACCATCTCCACCTACTAGATCCCCTTCTACATCCACATATAATTTAATCATTTGCATCCGTTCTTGTGGGTTACCAAATACTTCAATTAACGCTGGGGCTGTATCTCTTGGAAAAAATGGATTTTCTTGTGGATTCTCATGATAATGTCTCTGTAAAACTTTAAAAAAGTTATCTATTTCTTTAATATAGTTTTCATCAGTTTCTCTTACACCATCACTTTCGACTTGTATTTTATTAAATTTAGTAATTGGTATAAAGAAAATTATATCAATATTTTCTAAAGCTTCTCTAACAATTGGTATACATTCATCGACGAAAGCCTCATCGATATCACTGTCTTCTTGACTCATAGCCCACATTGAGTATACTAAGTTATCTAACGGGCATCTGTCAAAAATAACTTTATCATCCCTATCGAATTCCTTTAAGGATTCTGCCATATAGTCCAAGATAGCTTTCTGGGTTTCTTTTGTAGTATGCTTACTATGAGGTAGTTGTTTTTCTTTTAATATATCTCTATAAGAATTAACCTCGTATCCATACATTGGCCATTCTTGTAAAAAATCTTTAATTAAGGTACTTTTACCTAAGTTTGCGGATCCGCTAATTGCAATTCTCATACTATTATTTTATAATAAAAATTTGATATATCAAGTCTATATACTATAATTAATATATGATAACGTTTGACGAAAAGTCTCATACTTACAAGTGTAGTAAGACTGGTAGAGAGTTAATATCAGCAACTACTTTAATAGGTAAGTATAAAAAGCCATTCGATAAAATGGAAAATGCAACTCGTGTAGCCAATAGAGAAGGTTTAGATGTTGAGTTTGTATTAGATATGTGGGAGAAAGAAAAGAATCGAGCTTGTGATTATGGCACTAATATTCATAAGGTTATGGAGGACTATTTAACTGAAGGGGTAGTAGAAGAAGAGCATGAATCTTTATACATTTCTTTTAATAAATGGAATCATATCTTTAAAAAGTTTCCTACTTTATTATGTGAAGAAAAATTACATGATTTAGATAATTTTATTGCTGGTACTGCAGATTTAATTTACGAAAATAAAACTCATTTTATGGTTGGTGATTTTAAGACTAATAAAGCATTTAATTTCTTCTCTCCTTATAATGAGTTTATGCTAAAACCAATGGACCATTTAAGTGTATGTGAATTCAATACATACGGGTTGCAGTTATCTTTATATGCATATTTACATGAAAAGAGTTCAGGTAAAAAATGCACTGGATGTGTTATATTCTATAAGGATAAAGAAAATAGATTTTACCCTATTAGGGTCAACTATATGAAGAAAGAAATTATTTCTCTAATAGAAGATTACAATAATCCCAATTCACTATCTTCAAAAATTGATTAATATATTTTTCTCTATCTGGTCCATATTTCTTGTAATATGCGTGTTCCCAAACGTCAATACCTAATATAGGGGTTCCCATATTATACATTAATGGGTTATCTTGGTTGTCGGTGGGAACTATTTTTAATTTATTTCCTCTTTTTACTAACCAAACCCAACCGGAACCAAAATGCGTTTTTGCTTGTTCCTTAAATTGTTCCTTAAATTTATCAACAGTCCCGTATTGTTTTTCCAGTAACTCTTTGATATTTCCCTTTATTGTGGGTCTATCAGGGGACATCATGTTCCAGAATAGTTGATGATTGTAAGCCCCACCTGCATTGTTCCTTATAGCTGGTTTTTTCTTAGCTGATTTTGTAACTAATTGTTCCAGTTCCATTTTTTTAGTTCCTATAGCTTCATTTAATTTTTTTATGTACCCTTTATAGTGTTTATTGAAGTGTAATTTCATTGTTTCTTGATCAATAAATGGTTCTAAACTATTAAAATCATAAGGTAGTTTTATGGGTTTGTACCCATTTAATTCTTCTAAAAGTAAATCTGTTAAATTATCGTAATTCATTTCTTACCTCCCTTCATATTTGCACACCAATGATACATTTTTCCTTTTTCTCCTCCGTATTTTTTTGCTTTTCTCCTCAATTCAGTAACAGACCCCTTACAACTTGCACCAGACTTCTTAACTCTGCCCGGTCTACTCTTTCCTTTGACCTTTTTATCGGCATAATTTTCAAAATATGTACTGAAATTAATCATTTTCTCTCATTCTCTGTGTCTTTTTCTTGCTAGCTTCTTTCTTTTTACTAATATATTTAAAAGCTGACCGTAAACTTTTTTTCTTTTTAGGGTCTTTTGTTCTACCTACTGCAGCTCTAACGCGCTGATGTATTAAATTTATAATTTGCGACTGTCTTTTATGTGATTTTGATTTAAAAGATGGTTTATTCAATGTATCTCTTACATCAGCTGCTGAGCTAAACTTTACACCTACAGTATCTTTAGGATTTTCATCGGTATATAATCTTCTACCTGAACCTTTAGGCTTTTTACCAGTACCTTTTTTAGGGTCAGCTTCTAATAATATTTTTTCTACTAAAGTAGTAAACTTCACCTAAATATTTATTAGAGAAAGATAGATTAAAATGTTATGTTTGGACTTATTACAATGTTACTTACAACGCTCGGCGCAACGGGTATGGGATCAATGCTTAAAATTGTCGGAGGCCTCTTTGCAGGTATATCAGATGCTAAAGAAGCAAAACATAAAAGAGAGCTTATTAGGGATATGCAAATGCAAAAAGCCGATCTTGAGTTTCAAAAAGCCGTCTTCGGTGATATGGATAAAGACACATCTGTTTTTACCAGGGGTACTCGTAGGCTCATTGCTCTTATCGGGATGTGTAACTTTTTCGTCATCTCAGTCCTCTGCACCCTCTGGCCAGGGGTCGAACTTATTACCTTCACCCCTCCAGAAAACAAAGAGTCGATCAAGCTCATCTGGGGATTGGTTACTTTCCCCTCAGGAGCAGACATTACCACCTCAATTACGACAGGGCACATTGCTTTGGTCTCAATCGCCACTCTGGGAGCGATAATAGGTTTTTACTTTACACCGGGTGGTAAAAGATGATTGCAGAAATAATATCTTGTATAGTAGTGGGAATTATTGTATTTTGGATGTCTACTGATCTATATAAAGCATTAAAAAATAAAAAATAACTTTTATTTAGATTTAGCTCTATATACTTGATCCCAATCTTTACCTGGGTCATTTACCTTAAGATCAGCAACTCTTTCTTTCATCATATTATAATAATATTCCAATATAGGGTTTATTTTAATGCATTTATTAAGTAATTTATTAGCCTCTAACCATTTTCTTTCTTTATATAGTTTTAAGAATAAATCATGTTGTAAATAATCAAATTTTCCATCAATCACTGTATATACTTTTATACCTTCTTTCTTACCCTTAACAGCAATTTTATCTAATTCTATAAATTTAAATTTATTACCTATTAGTTTAGTAGTTTCTTGACCTAATAGAATACCTACTCCATATGATTTTGTCTGACCTTCAAGTCTTGCAGCTAAATTAACACCATCCCCTAAACATGTATAATCAAATCTTTGTTCTGAACCCATATTACCAACTACAACTCTACCAGTATTAATGCCTATACCAATTGCTAATGGTTTCTTACCTTCTTCAATTAACTGTATATTAAGATTAGAAAGTTCTAATTGCATTTTTATTGCAACTTCTATAGCTTTAATGCGATGAGATAATTGATCTTCAGGTAAAGGTGCATTCCAAAATGCCATTAACGCATCGCCGATATATTTGTCTATTGTACCACCGGATTCCATAACTATTTGAGTCATGGGTGTGAGATATCGATTAATAAGATAAGTTAACCCTTGAGGGTTATCTTTAAACTGCTCACTAATAGTGGTAAAACCTCTGATATCGGAAAATAATATAGTTAAGTCTTGTGTATCACCTCCAAGTTTTAACATATTAGGATTTTTTTGTAATTTCTTAACTATTTCAGGGGCTAGGTAATGCTCAAACTGTTTTTTAATTAACATCTTACCCTTATATTCATGTATAAATCTAAAGAATATAGCTAATGTAAATACTAAAAAAGTACTATAAATTGGGTATGTAAAATCGTATAATAAATTATGAAAACTAAATAACCAAAAGCCATATATAGGTAAAGCAACTATAACTACACCTATTAGTAAACTGTTAATAACCCATAGAAACCTAAGCGCACATAGCGTCAACAGTAAGCTCAGTGCTATAGTAAATAGTATTTCATATAAGGTTGCTTCAACTGGTCTTACTAATATATTTTCATTAGCTAATGTTTCGACGACTTGTAAATTTAATTCATGACCACTACTAACCTTTATAGGGGTTGCTACTGAATTAGATAACCCTTCCGCTGTTAAAGCTATTACTGCTATAGTATCCTTTACAGAAGACCAATCTTCACTAGTTAGTGAAATTTTATTAAACTCAGTATCATAATTAATCCATACTCTTGCGTTTTCATCTGTTTCAAAAGTCCCAACATTTCTTAATCTAATAGCACTTACACCAGCATGGTCTACTTTAACCTGATACGATCTATCATCTACTAAAGTTCTTAAAATTTCTAAAGGTAAAGTTGGGTATACTTCATCTTTAACTTGTATCATTAAAGGCACCCGTCTAACCACCCCATCAAGCTCGGGTGCAGTAACAGTCATACCCACTCCTTTAGAAAACATACCTACACTTTCAATAGGACCTATACCATTAGGGTAATCAAATAACCAATCATTTAACTTTACCGAACCTATTGTTGTAATATTCTGTTTTACTAATACACCTTTACCTTGTAATGCAGCAGACTGAGTAGTAACGACTGGGTAATGATATAAAATATCAGTAAAAGTTTTATCTCCTCCTAATCTATCTTCTTCAGCAAATAAGATAGGTAAAACTACTAATCCTGCCCCATGGTAATAAGCTTTTTCTATATAATGAGCTAAGACATCTCTCTTCCATGGCCATTGACCATATTTTTCTAAACTTGATTCATCTATTTCTATAATAGTAAATAAATCAGATTTTTTTACTTTTTGTGTTTTTTGATAATAGTCTAAACCTTTTAATCTTAAGATTTCTACAGGATAGGGGTCATATATTCTAAGTACTGAAAATAAAACTGCAGCTATAGTACAATATATGAATGGTTTGAATTTATTAAGTTTCATTGTTGAATAATATTTATAGACACGCTACCACCTGCATTTAGAACGCCTTCAGTTATGGTACCTTTATTATCATATTTTAATGATACGTCAGAAACTGAAGGTACAATTAATTTAATTTTATTTTCATTATCAGATGTAAATGTAGCTTTATCATCTTCTATCTCAAAAATTGAGTTTTGATCATCATCTTCAAATTCTATAAATGATGCTTCTTCTAAAAAATCATCATTATTATCTTTTTCTACTGTTTCATCTTCAACGTTTTCGTTTATTTCATTTTTGATTTCAATAGTTTGATTTTTTCTATTATTATCAATTATAGGTTTGGATGGGGAAGAAAAAGTAGAGGCAACTGAAGTTACTTCAAATGCTTTAGTTAGAACTACTGAACCTATATTATTAAAAACTTCTATAGAACCAACGTAAGTATTACCATTACTATCTTCTGACGGTAATAAAGTAAACGTACTTTCACCGGATTCTTTAACTATAACTTCAAAATCAGTACCTCTAACTGATACAGAAGCTGTAGGAGTAGTTATCTTTATATTTTCTTTACTATTTTTAGCAATTAAACCTGATGTATATCTTAGTTTACCGAAAGATGCTTTTAAACTTACTTTACCCTTTTTTGTATTATTGTCATACACGAATTCATCTATTATTAACGTTGAATATTTTGCAATAGTAACTTTGGTATCATCTACAAATATTATTTTTATATTACCGTCTAAGGTTTCTATTTCATCATACATTTCAACTGGCGTACCTAAACCAGTTAAGTATTTTTCTGTACCTCTAGTAATTTGCCCGGGTTGAGACTGAAAAGAAACCTCCCCAACTTTAGAAAAAGCAGAGGAGGTTATAAAAACAAATACTAAAAAAAGATTAAGGACCGACTTCAATAAATGTACCTTGTGCGAAATCAGGTGTTGGTACCGGTTGTGTATAACTTCCATCAAAATTACTTATAGTACCAAGACCTTCCAATCCAGCAGTATAATTACCATCAGACTGTATAATTGTAAAAGTTGTATCATTACCATAATGGGTAAGCTCTAATGTTTGGTATTCAGATCCTGATTGTACCAAGTTAAGAATATTACTATCACCTTGAAGTTGTACGATTTGGCTATGACCTAAACCAAGATTACCTCCTTCTTGAATAGATGTAATTGTATTACCATTACCAATTAGGGAAATATCTGATACTGCTGCAATATTATCATTAAGATAAAAATCTAATATATTACTGTTACCAATAATATAATTTTTAAGATATTGCTGAGAAATATTTGAAGCTTCAGCTGTTGTATCATCTTTCTTAATTGAAATATCGTTACCATCACCTAATAAGGTATTAGTAAATGTATTTTGATCACCTGATACTAAAATATCTTGCTTATTACCATTACCTTCAATATATAAATCGAAATCTGTTTGATCTCCAGACCATTCAATATCTAATTCATTAGCGTTACCGATTTGAGAAATATCAAAATCACTACTATCTCCTGCAATAGTAGAAATGTCAGTTGAAGCTCCTATTCTATTTCCTGAACCTACTTGAGTAATATCGAAGGTACCTGTTGAACCTTCTTGTTCTAAGTAAATTTCGTTATTTGCAAATGCAATAGAAGTTGTTAATAATAATGCTAGTAATGTTGTTTTCATAATTATATTTATAAAAATATAACTATAATTTTTACTATTCAACAAAATTCCACAAGCCTTTTTCGTCTCCTTGTAACATTAAATCAATTATGCATGCATCTATAGCTTTTCTTGTTGCAATTGAAACTCTTTCATTTCTAGCATAACCTATTTCAGCTTCACCATAATCATTAAATTCACCCAAACCTAATTCATCAGTATCAAAATACTTAAAAAATGTTGCGCCGGCACTAACACTTAAAATAGTTTTACTTACTGTGGATGATAATAATATTTGACCTGAATTAACACTAACAAATCTCATTGAAACTGTCACATTATCTTTTCTATATTGTTTTTGACCACCTATACCTAAGTAACTGGCACCAATACCACCTGATACAATATTACTTTCATATGAAATAATTCCCCCCTCGACCAACATACCAGCAAATAATAAAGCTCCTAAATCTTCTTCTTTATCATTAAAAGATTTTCTATTAGTTTTAATAATATTTCTTTCGTTAAGTAAATTAGCAAGATTAGCTCTTTCAACCACTTTAAACCATTTACTATTACCAGCTTCTATTAATGATTCTATAACCCAAGCTTCCCCACCTTGGGTAACTGCTGATGAAAAAGATGCATAATTATCAGCTGTCTTTCTTTGACCAGTTTTATCGTCAAAAGAATAAACTGCAACAAATATAGGAGCTTCTTTTACTTCTTTCATATCCCCTTGTTCAATCATATAAGGTGGTTTTTGAACCCATGGAGGATTTT
>CENK01032855.1_pt1 | contig 17954 bp, 15 predicted proteins | sample 530191 | NCBI WGS metagenome assembly CENK01 (sample SAMEA2619686, study PRJEB7988) | marine metagenome | biome: marine biome (ENVO:00000447); feature: deep chlorophyll maximum layer (ENVO:xxxxxxxx); material: "saline water (ENVO:00002010), including plankton (ENVO:xxxxxxxx)" | depth 60 m | reverse complement strand
AGAACATGCCTTACAGTTTTATCTAAATTAGGATTAATAGAATTTTTAGATCTTATTATATCTAATGAAGATGTAAAGAATAGTAAACCACATCCAGAGATGTATTGGAAAGCAATATCAATGATGAGTTGCTTACCTGAGGAAACTTTGATAGTTGAAGATTCACCATATGGATTACTTGCAGCATCTCGTTCTAAATCACATATACTTAGAGTAAAAAATACAAAAGAGACAACACTAATAAACATTAAAAATAAATTAAATCAAATTCAAATGGGAGAACAACAAACAACACCAGCATGGAGAGACGAAAAACTTACAGTTTTAATTCCAATGGCAGGAGCTGGAAGTAGATTCCAACAAGCAGGATATACATTTCCTAAACCGTTAATTGATGTTAAAGGTAAACCTATGATACAAATCGTAGTTGATAACCTAAACATAAAAGCTAATTATGTATACGTTGTACAAAAAGAGCATAGAGAAAAATATAATTTAGATACTTTATTAAACCTACTAACACCTGGTTGTAAGATTGTAGAAGTAGATAGTTTAACTGAAGGTGCAGCTTGTACTGCATTACTAGCTAAAGAATATATAGATAATGATAACCCTTTATTTTTTGCAAACTCAGATCAATATGCTGAATGGGATTCAAATGAATTTTTATATAAGATGAATGAAACAGATGCAGATGGAGGTATAGTATCTTTTAAAGGAACTCATCCTAAGTATAGTTTTGCTAAAATAAATGAAAAAGGACTAGTAACAGAAGTAGCAGAAAAAGATCCAATATCAGATATTGCTACTGTTGGTTACTATTATTGGAAAAAAGGTTCTGACTTTGTTAAATATGCAGAACAGATGATTGATAGGGACATAAGAGTTAATAATGAATTTTACGTTTGTCCTGTATTTAATGAAGCAGTTGAAGATGGGAAAGAAATTCGTACTTTCGATATTCCTAAAATGTGGTGTTTAGGTACACCTGAAGATTTAAAATATTATTTAGAAAACTTTAAGTAGTGAAAGTAGCTGTTACTCTAAATGGAAGTGGAAGGTATATAGAAGACAATGGTAAAATATTTGCCGAATGGGATAATCTATATAATGATATTGACTTTGATTATTATGTAGCAACTTGGGAAGATGAAGTAGATTATAGTAAACTAAAATGGATTACTAAATATGAAAGACTAAAAGAAGAAGATAGTAAATATTTTGATTTAGTAAATTACACAGATACATTAGGACACCAGCCACATTTTACGTACTCTTTATTTAGAGTTAATTATTTACGTAATCAATCAAATATTAAATACGATGCTGTTTTACAGCTGCGAACAGATCTAGTGCTTTGTAGAGAAATCTTAGACGGTTTAGTAAACCAACTAAGAAAAGGAGAAGTAAAAGATAATTTAATGTTTAATACTGGGTCAGTAGAAATATTTAAAGGTAATTTTTGGTGTCAAGATTATTTTATGTTGGGTACTCCTAAAACTATGGATGTATATAGTATGATGTGGTTACATTATTTTTTAGATAAAAGCTCATACTTTTATAAAAATAGAGCAAACTTAATTTTAAATCATAGATATACAGCTGAGTTCTTAGTTAGAAATTTTATCGTACTAAAAACTATAAAATGTAATTCTACTCCTTTATTAATAAGAATGCCATTTCAATTCGAATCTCAACAGTATCATTCAACAGCAGGTTGGAATAAAAAACATCCTTCTATAGATCAATTACGTTTATTATTAGAAGAAAAAGGATCTAACTATATTATGAATAGAAGTTATAATTACTTAAAAGACTATTTTACTAATACCGGTAAAGGTGAAATAAAAACCACAGTAATAAAAGGACATAAATATAACGAAATAGATATACCAGAATATAACGATAAGTATTCAAAAGGTAAAAAACATAAATAATGGCAAAAAAAGTAAAAAAATTAGATAAAGCTGAATTAGAACAGCTACAAAGTATAAAGGTAAATAAACAAAACCTTTTAATAGAGTTAGGTGAAATCAAGCTTCTTGAAATACAACTAACAGAAAGATTAGATAGAGCTAAAGAAAATAAGCTAAGGATTGAAAATTTTGAACTATCTTTACATAATTCTATTAATCAAAAATATGGTGATGTTAATATAGATATTAAGACAGGAAATATTACTTAAAATTCTTGGGTGGTTTACCTTCTATTTCTCTATTTATAAATGTAATCCAACTTACTATCTTATGGATGGGTTTGGATAAATGAACGATATTTATATAAAAACACGACTTAAAATAACATCAACATGGCAGAAACTATAATCTCACCTGGTGTACTCGCAAGAGAGAATGACGTATCATTTATCTCACCTGCACCCCAAGAAGTTGGCGCAGCTTTTATTGGGCCTACTGTTACTGGACCAATTGAGAATCCTACTATTGTAACTTCTTTTGGAGAGTATTCAAGAAAGTTTGGTAGAACCTTTATCTCTGGTTCAACTAACGTAGAGTACTTAACATCATTAGCTGTAAAAAATTATTTCGATCAAGGCGGCAACACAGCTCTAATCACTAGAGTAGTATCTGGTTCTGCAGGTTGGACAGCAGCGGATTCAACTCCTATTTCTGGATCAACTGGAAAAGCAACTACTGAAATCTTTACTCTACAGACTATTGGTAAAGGTATAGTATATAATAACGTAACAGCTTCAGATCATTATACAAGCGGAGATGAACTAAGTAACGGTTCTCTTAAGAGTGGATCAGCAGACAATATTAGATGGGAAGTTAGTAACCTAGATACTTCAAAAGGTACATTCTCATTATTAGTAAGAAGAGGTGATGACAATCACAAAAACAAAATTATATTAGAAACGTTTAATAACTTAAGTTTAGATCCAAATGACGATAGATATATTGCAAAGCAAATTGGAGATCAAAGAGTAACTAAAGCTACAGACGGAAATAATACTTATGTAACTAGTGTAGGAGAATATCCAAATAGATCTAACTACATTAGAGTATCGGACGTAAAAGTTCAAACATCAAATTATTTAGGTACAGATGGTATCGCAGTAAATTTAGATTCAGGTGGAATAAGCTATTCAGCTTCTATTCCTGCTGCTGCATCTGGAGCATTTGGTGGAGCTGCTGGTACTAATACTACTAACAACGCTAAATTCTTTAAAGATATTAATAATGATGTAGCAGGTATTCAAGGATTAATTGGAGGAGATTATAATGATGCAATTACAATTCTAGAAAATAAAGACGAATGGAAATTTAATATCGTTTCTGCACCTGGATTAATACATGCATTTGCAGCTAACGGAGCTACTCAAACAGATAATCTTATATCTTTAGCAGAAACTAGAGGAGACTGTATAGCAGTGGTAGATTTAGTAGCACACGGTACTGGAGCAATAACAACAGTAACTGCAGAAGCAGCAGAAGTAAATAGTTCTTACGCTGCAACATACTGGCCTTGGGTACAAGTAGGATCAGCAACAGGTAAAAACGTTTACGTTCCTGCATCAGTAGTAGTACCTGGAGTATATGCATTTACAGATGGAGCTAACGCACCATGGTTTGCACCTGCAGGATTAGTAAGAGGAGGAGTACCTTCAGTATTACAATCAGAAAGAAAACTAACAAGATCAGAAAGAGATACTTTATATAGTGGTAATGTTAACCCAATAGCAACATTCCCTGGACAAGGAATAGCAATATTTGGTCAGAAGACTTTACAAAAAGCAGCTTCTGCATTAGATAGAGTAAATGTACGTAGATTATTGATAGAACTTAAGAAGTTCGTAAGTGATCAAGCAAATACATTAGTATTTGATCAAAATACGATAGCAACTAGAAATAGATTCTTATCAGCTGTAAATCCATTCTTAGAATCAGTGGTACAGAGACAAGGATTATTTTCATTTAGAGTTGTAATGGACGATTCCAACAATACAGCAGATGTAATCGATAGAAATCAATTAATTGGACAGATATTTGTTCAACCAGCTAAAACAGCTGAATTTATTGTTCTTGACTTTACATTAGAACCAACAGGAGCAACATTTGGAGGATAAATTTTAATTTTAGATATTTATAATAAAAAAAAGACATGGCAATATTAGATACTAACGAAATAATGTTTAGAGCCTTTGAACCAAAGGTACAGAACAGATTCTTCATGGTAATCGATGGGATCGAGTCATTTATGATTAAGAACGTGACGGCACCTTCTTTTTCTGATGAGCCTATCAAACTAGATCACATTAACTCTTATAGAAAAATAAGAGGTAAGAGAGAATGGCAAGATATGGATATGACATTATATGATCCAATCACACCATCTGGAGCTCAAGCTTGTATGGAATGGGCAAGATTATCATACGAATCAGTAACAGGAAGAGCAGGTTACTCTGACTTTTACAAAAAAGATATAACACTTAATGTTTTAGGTCCTGTAGGAGATATAGTTTCTGAATGGATAATTAAAGGAGCAATGATTACAAGTTTTGCTCAAGGTAGTTTTGACTGGACTAGTTCAGAGCCAGCAGAAGTTACACTTACAGTAGCCATGGATTATTGTGTACTTAACTACTAAACATTAATAATTTTATTGAAAACCAAAGAACCCGGAATTATCCGGGTTTTTTTATGTAAGAAAGTTGGTAAATAAATTTTATCTTCGTATATTTATAAATAAAACTAGTTATAACGTAATTATTTATGGAACCAAAATTTAATTTACCTACTGAATCAGTAGATTTACCGTCCAAAGGACTTCTTTACCCTAAGGACTCTCCTCTTTCAAGCGGAAAAATAGAAATGAAGTATATGACCGCAAAGGAAGAGGACATTCTATCTAATGTAAACTATATACAAAACGGTACAGCTTTAGATAGAGTATTAAAATCTCTTATAGTTGATAAAAAAATTAACTTTAATCAATTACTTATTGGGGATAAGAATGCTATAATGATAGCAGCAAGAATACTATCTTATGGTAAAGAATATAAATTTACAGTAAGAGATGAAGAGCATTCTATAGATTTATCTAAATTAGATAATAAAAAAATAGATTTTAAACTATTAGAAAAGGGAAATGAATTTGATTTTACTTTACCTAAAACAGGTAATAAAATAAAATTTAGACTTTTAACTCAAGAGGATGAAAATAAAGTTCAAAGAGAAGTAGAAGGAAGAAAAAAAATAGATAAAAATAGTAATACTGAAGGATCTACAAGACTTAAGTATATGATTACATCAGTTAATGAAAATAAAGAATCTAAAGATATTAGAGATTTTGTTGATAACTATATGTTAGCATCTGATGCAAGAGAATTTAGAAAATATTATATTACCGTCTCTCCAGACGTAGATATGATATATAAGTTTGAAAACGATAATGGAGAGGAGGAGGAAGTTGATATCCCCATCGGGATTAACTTTTTTTGGCCTGACTTCAGAATATAGAAATAATCTTTTTACACAAATTCATAATATAGTATTCCACGGCAAAGGAGGATATGACTGGCCTACCGTATATAATATGCCTATATGGTTAAGAAACTTTACTTATCAGAATATTAATGAGTTTTATGATGCACAAAAAAAAGAAAACGAAAAATACTCTAAAAAGAAACAGCTACAAGTAGCTAGACCGAACGTTAAACCAAATTATACTACAAAGGCTTCTAAATAATAGGAGCCTTAACTATTTATAAGAAATAATTCATTTTTAAATGGCTAAAGAACGTATCATACAAACTAAACAAGCAGCAGCAGCTCAAATCGAGCTAAATAAAGCAGGAGCACAGTTCGTCGATATCATACAAGATATGAAAAACGAGCTTAAAAAGGTTACTGAAGAACTTGCTGCCGGTAAGGCGGAAATGAATGATATGGTCAAAAATACAGATAAGGCCGAAAAACTTGCTAAAAATTTAGCTACTGCAGATGCTGACATGCTTGCTAGCAAAAGAAAAAGAGCAACATTTGATAGAAACTTAACCAATGCACTGCAAGAACAACAAAGACTTCAGTTATTAATTAATAAGTATTCTGAATCTGAGAATGCATCTATTCAGAAAAGAGTAAGGATACTGTCAGATCAACTTCAAATGTCTAAAGAGCTTACCGCAGAAGCTCAAAAATTCGCAAAAGAAGTTCGTAAAACTGAAAAAGCCGCTAGTGTATTCGGTGGCTTAGCAGAAATCTTTGGCGACGTCCCTGTACTCGGTAAAGTCTTTGATGGTTTTGCAAAAGCTTCTAAAACTATGGCTGAATACCAAGCAAAAGGACATTCAGCTGCAAAAGGAATGGGAGCAGCATTAGGAGATATAGCTAAATTAGGACTTGCTACTATGTTTGGTTTAATGATCGAAGGGATCAAAAAATTACAAGCAGGAGCAGCCGAAGTAAGAAGAACATTAGCAATGGCTGGCAATGATGCAGCCAAAGCATTTAGTAGAGCAGCTAGTGCAGCTAATTCAATGGGTATGTCCATTAGTGAAGCTGGTGGTGGTATAGCATCTTTTAATAAATCATTAAAATCATCAGCAGTAGTTTCAGCAGAAACTTCTAAATATGTCTTAGGTATTTCAAAAAGAATGGGTCTAGGAGCTGATGCAGCTGCAGGTTTATACAAGCATGCTGCTATGAGCGGTAAGTCATTAAAAGAGATATCAGATGAAACTTTAGGTTTTACAGCTAATTTTAACCGTGCTAATGGAGTATTCTTAAGTGGTGCAGTTATATTAGAAGATGTAGCAACAGCATCAGCAGCCACAGCATTATCAACCAAAAAATTCCCTGGAGGATTAAAGAAAGCAGCAGCAGAAGCAAGAAAATTAGGTACTGATCTAGCTAAATCAGAGTCAGCAATGAATGGAATGCTTGATTTTGAGTCTTCTCTAACTGCAGAAATGGAAGCTGAAGTATTATTAGGTAGAGAACTTAATTTAGATAAAGCTAGAATAGCAGCACTTAATGGAGACATAGCAGGATTTAACAGAGAAATAGCCAAACAAGGTATTACAGCCGCTTCATTTGGTAAAATGAACGTATTGCAACAGCAGTCAATTGCGGAAGCATTAGGAATGCAGAGAGATGAATTTGCAGAAAGATTAAAAGGAGAACAAGCTCAAAAATCATTAGCAGATGAAGCAGTTAAAAACGGTCAAAAACAAGCTAAAGAAGGAAAAACAAATGCTGAGTTAGGAGCAGAACTTGCACAACAAACTATGTTTAGTGCAACTGCAGCAGAAAGATTAGATGCAGCAATGGAAAGGATACAAATGAAATTAGCAGGTATAGGTTTAAAATTATTAGAAGAAGTACTTCCTTATATAGAAAAATTTGCTAATTTTATTACTGACTCAGATGTAGCATCTACTTCATTATTAGCTACAATGGGTAAAATAGCAGTATCATCAATACTTGCACCATTTAAAGCAGCTTACAGTATGGTTCAAAGCGTAGTTAGTTCACTTAGAACAGCTTTCGGTTTAGCTGGTGATGTTACTAAATCAGCTTCTGGTGCTGCTAGTACCGTAGCTGGAGCTGGTGGGGCTGGATCTACTGCTGCAAAAGCTGGTGGAGGAGGTTTCTTAGGTGGAGTTAAAAACTTTTTTGGAGGTATAGGAGGTAAAATAAAAGGTATTGGTGGTAGTATAGCAACAGGAGCTAGTAATTTAGTTGAAGGAGCAAAAAATTTGGTTAAAGATCCCGTTGGACAGTTAAAAAAATTGCTACCTAAAGGAGGAAAAGGTCTTGTTAAAATGTTAAAAAGAATACCTCTTGTTGGAACAGCTATAGAAGGAATACTTGCAACAATGGATATTAATAGTATAATAGCTGCAGGTGGAGATAAACAAGACGTATATCAGCAAATAGGTAAAAGAACTTTGCAAGGTGTAGGAGGAGTTATTGGAGGTGCAGGAGCTGCAGCGATAACTACAGCATTAAGTGCTACTGGTATACCAACATTTTTATTAAATGCCTTAGCTTATGCTGGTGGTGACTTTTTAGGTAGAACTCTTTTCGGATATATTGCCGATAAATTTGGAGGAGCTAGTACAAGCGTAGGTAAAGGCGTAGCTTCAGTATTTGGATTAAACGATAGTATTAATGCAGCAGAAGCAAGTGCAGCCAGTACACCTTCAACAATAGATGTAGAGGACTTTGTTATTAAACCTCTAAACAAAGATACCATTACTATGGCAGGAGGAACAAAATTAGGAGGTAATGTAGAAGAATTATTACAAGAATTAATTGGCGTAGTAAGAGAAGGAGCTACAGTTAACTTTGATAGTAGAGCAGTAGGTGAGGCACTAGTATTAGGTGCAGCAAAATATTAATTAACTATTTATATTAAACATTAAAATTTAAAATTATGAGCATATTAAAAGGATCATTAGGTTCAAACTTAGGATTAAAAGGAAATACTCCTGAAAGAAGAGCAGGTGCAAGTGTTGCATCTCAACTTCATGTACAAGGTATTCAAGCAAAAAGCGTAAATCCAGCAGATAGCAAATTAGATTTAGATGGTAACAAACCAGATAAACAATATCTTGCTAATTTACCTAAGTAATTGATACATGGCATTAATAAACAGTTTACAACATACTACACTTAAAGACTTTCCTAAATATAGTGGTAGGCAACCATTTATAAGGAAAGACATTAAGAATCCTCCTGTGTATAACACGGTCAGTTCGGCTGTGCAATCAAGAGGAGATGATGTATTAAGATTAGGTAAACTAATGTTATCAGGGCCAGGTGTTAAATTTTTAGGTAATACAGCAGCATTAAATGCAATAGATAGAGGTAGAGCAGCAGCACCCCCGCAGAGAGATAGAAAAAATGATGGTGGAGGAACTGGTTCAACAGTTGGTGATGTACTCGCATTTTTAGGTACTTTAATATCTGGAGTAGCTGTATCGGCTGCGAATGCAGTAGCAGTAACAGCATCAACAATATCTCAAGCAGGTCTTTCTGGTACAGGAACACATTTAGTACTAGGTTTTAAAGGTAAACAAGGTTATTTAAGAAGAGTACAAGGACATGTTATATCCTCAGAAGGTGGTGAAGTACCTATTCCAGTTGATTTTGTAAGTGAATTAGCAAACGGTGATTCTAAAACCTTTATACAAACTAAACTAAAATTTCCTAATAGGTACGATGCAGCAAAATTTTCTTATGATCAAGGTAGAAATGGAGTTCCAAACCCTTTAGATGTTATAGCTAATCAACTTAATGTTTTTTCTGCAGAAACTGTTGGTGGTAGTGAAAGAAAACTATATGACTTTACTAGTAATACTTATAAAGAAATAGATGCTAAAATACAAAAAGAAAAAAGATTAGGATTACCTCAAACTGGGGGAAGAGGAAAAACTAGATATACATCAAATTATTCAGAAGCACTTAATTTAGAAGCTTCGGATAAAATTGGAATGTTAGGTCCTCAACTAGGTGAAAATGAAGATGCAAATGATTTTATAAAATTTAATTTTGAAGTTATTAGTCAAGATGAAGGAGAACAAAATGTATTTTTATATTTTAGAGCTTATTTAGATGCTTTCTCAGATTCCTATACAGGTACTTGGTCAGATCATACTTATTATGGTAGAGCTGAAAAATTCTATACTTACGGTGGTTTCGAAAGATCTATCAGTTTCGGTTTTAAAGCATATGCAGATACTAGAGATGCATTAAAACCTATGTATCAAAAATTAAATTATTTAGCATCTACTACAGCTCCAACATACGATACTAATCAAAGTTTTATGAGAGGTACATTATGTAATATTACTATAGGAGATTATCTTGTATCTCAACCAGGATTCTTTTCAGCAGTAAATTTTAGTTGGGAACAAGGGTATCCATGGGAAATAAAATTAAAAAATAATGAACCAGTTCAACAATTACCTCATCTTTTAAACTGTGAAGTAGAATTTACTCCAATACATAAATTTGCACCACAAACAGGTTTATACCACTACTCTACTAATCCTAATGAAAATAAATACTTCTCCTCAGGTGAAGAAGTCACTGTAAATGGACCTGAACTAGGTATAGCTAGATCAGCGTTATTTGGAGATTTTGATTTAAATACTGCTGATGCATCTGCTGACGTAGGAACAGCATCATAATGATAGATAGATATAAAAACATAAAAAAGATTTCTACGGAAGATAATGAACAGTATTATCTTAATCCAATATACCCAGATATCCCAGAAACTGAAGAAGATATATATGTTATTACAACAGGTGGTGATAGGTATGATACTTTAGCACAACAATTTTATAAAGATAGTTCACTATGGTGGGCTATTGCATCAGCAAACACTTCTGTAAGAGATAATTTAGTAGTTAAACCAGGAGTACAGTTACGAATTCCTTTAAGCAAACAAAGAGTATTACAACTGTATAGATCCATAAACAGTAATAGATAATGGCTTTATTCAGCTTTTCAGGTGGAGGCGCTAAAGCAAATCAGTTTGGCGGTAATGCTTTTGGTTCAGCTATATCACCTAGGATTATAGAACAACTTAGAGCTCGTAGTTTTATAAAAGCTAAAAAAAATAAGAATGATGATGAAATATCATTTTTAAATAGTAAAACTGCGTGGATAAAATTATCTTCTAGTTCTAATATTAATGGTTCATCTGATTTAGCTAAAAAAAATATACTATTTGGTGGTACCATGTTTCAAGAAGAAACAGCTTTTAGGTTAAGACAAGGTTTTGACCTATCCAACCCAGATAAATCAGCATATACTAGTAATCCTGCAGATAAAGGGATTGTACCATTACCTGGAATTACAGAATTTAAATACTCAGTTAAAGGAGCAGGTGTAGGTGCAACTGTAATGATAGACGTAGGCTTTCAAGTTTATGATCTTAACCAGTATGAATTATTTGAAGAACTTTATCTTAAATTAGGAAGTTACCAATTATTAGAATTTGGAAATAGTACTTTTGTAGATAACTCAGGTACAATAAGAAATGATGGTGAAACAGTTAATATATTTTTCGAAAACGATAAGGCTCAAATTGAAATAGAAGATGAAATAAGAAGAATTACTGAAAGCTCTGATTTTAATTATAAAGGAGTCTTAGCTAAAGTAACAAATTATAATATAGGGCTTACTAAAGATGGTGTTTATACTATTAAAGTTTCGTTAATTGGTAAAGGTACTATACTTGAAGCATTAAAAGCATCTGGTAAACCACTACCTTTATTAGCCTCACCAGGTGTCAACGAACAGTTCCAAAAAGATATTAAAGCTATCCTTGGTGAAAGGGCAATAGCTGCAGATTTAACTCCGGATGAAATCGCAAAAGTAAAAGAAATACAAGATAAACAGATAGAATCCTCTAAAACAGCTACCGACTTATCACCTGTGACTGATATTTTATCAATTTTTCAACAAAAAGGGCAAACACCTATTGAGGCTCTGGCATTAGTTCAAGAAAAAGGATATGCATGTGAATGGGATAAAAAAAGAGATATTCCTATATTTTTGCAAAAAGCAGCTTCTAAACAAACTGAACAGCCTGAATATACTTATATTAGATTTGAAACTTGGGTAAAAATAATGAATGATACTTTACTACCTACCGGTAATAAAGGAGAAAAACTTGTTAAGATGGTATATGGATATAATATATTTTCAGCATATGCTACTTATTCTAATCACTTTGCATTAGATCCTGGTATATGTATTTTACCTAAGCTACCTCAAAATGAAAATTTATATTCAGCATGGAGAAAAAAAGATATATTTGCAACAGGTACTGGTAATAATATATATGATCTTTGGCTTAACGTAAATATGTTAAAAGACACATTACAAGAAATGTACGCTTCAGCAGCAGAATATACAGTAGATTTAGCTGACTATATAGATACTGTATTAGGTAAGGTAAACCAAAATTTAGGAGGATTTAATGATATAAAAATATCTTATTTAGAAAAAAATAGTTCATTTGTATTTATAGACGATAAATTACATACTGCTAGAAATATAAATCGATCTGAAATACAAGTACAGGGATTAGAATCTAATATTGATGATATTAAATTAGAAACTAAAGTTAGCGGAAAATTAGCAGCTCAAAATGCAATTTTATCTCGTGATACTTCTGGTAAAACAGCAGCTGATGGATCTATTTTAAGTTCTTTAGGCTCTGTTGTAGATAGGTTTAAAGTAAAAGTAGATGATACTACTGGTGATGCAATAGGCGAGGATGTAGAACAAGATGATCCACCACCTCCACCACCCGAAGAGGTTGCTGAATTTGAAGATTTGGTAAATAGTTTTGTAGGAGATCTTCAAAGAGATCCAAAAGACTTTGAAACTGGGACTACTAATTTTGGTAGTTATGTAAGAAAAGAATTTGTTAGATTATTTGGTAAATATCCTTTCGGTAAATTACCTTTCGAGTTATCTTTAACTATGGACGGAATTGCAGGATTTAAAATGAATGAAAAATTTAAAATATCTCCTGGATTATTACCTTCTTATTTAACAGAAAGAAGTACTTATACTATTATAGGAATAAGTCATGATATAAAAGATAACAGATGGACTACATCTATTACTAGTATGCCCGGTATTTCTCAAGGTCCCTCAGGAGAAAGATTTGCAGAAATAAAAGACGAAACTTTAAACAAAGCTCTTAACCCAGTAGTAGCAGAGAAAATTAACCCAGATACAGAAAACGCTTCACAAAACGATATTTAATTATGGCATTCTATCCTAAATCAATGATTAAAAAACTTCAACCAGGTATTGACTTACTTTCTGGTGACTTTGCTGGTTTCGAAGGTTTATTTAGGAATGCTATGGAAAAACTTTTCAGAAAAGGACTAAAGTTAGACGATAGTAAAGGAACACCTCCTGATGATGGAAGAGTTCAAAACACTAGACCTACTCCAGCTGATATAGTTTTACTACAAACCAGAAATAATCAAGTGATAGCATTAACTAAGGCTGATTTTGATTTAGGAAACTACTCCAATGTAGTTACTGTTAGTAATTCAGTAACCGCAGACCCAGAAAAAGAACCTGATATTAAAAGACACTATTCTAGACCTTATTTAGATGATTATCAAAGAGGTTTTTATGATAGATATATGTTTTTTGATATTAGAACCAAAAGAGTAAAAGAAGTTAGCGAAAGAGATTATATTAAATATAGAGATTTAAGATATAAAAGAACTACTGTAATATCTTGGTATATATTAGGAGAAGCAGATGACTATCAGTTGGAAGGTTACATATACCCCGGTGTAGAGAATAATAATAAAGACGTACTAATACAAGCCGAAAGTATTATACCTGGAATAACTGAATTCTTTAAAAACTATAGAGGATTTACAGAACATTTACTATCTGACATATCAGAATATGATGGAGCAGTAGAAGTAATTGAACCTTTAGAAGATCCACCACCTCCTCCTACTGAAGAAGAAATTGAAGAAGAAGAAGATTTAACTCCAACTGATTTAGTAGCTGAATTACCTGATCCTCCTAATATGGACTTATTAGATGATCTGGCATCAGGATTAATATCAGCTTCAGCAGGACTAGATGATATAGATGACTTAGTTGAGTCAGTAGAAGAGCAACAAGACCAGATTACGTCTGAATTAGAAGACGAAATTGCAGATACCGAGTCTAGAATACAAGCTCTAGAAGATGATCAAGAAAGACAGGAAAGAATAAATGCAATTAAAATGATAATTGATGTTGATGAAATGAATATGAGTCAAAGTATTATCAATTGGAGTTCTAAGGCAAGAAGAAAGAAAAAAAGAAGACGATTAGATCAAGAAAGAGATGAAAAGAAGATTAAAACGTTAGTAGGCATAGTACTTAACGGTTCTACATATCCTGCAATTTATACTGCCCAAGAAACTGTAATAGCTGCCAACGGTAGTTCATTAAGATCTAGAGTTAGACTTAATTTAGTTCAATTAGGAAGTAACAAACAAAGAATAGATGCTAGATGGAGTAGAAATAACTTTGACGATCCTGCTAATGGCTATGCTAGTTCTAAATCTGCAAAAAACGGAGTATATACAGCAACTGGAGAGCATGCTAGACTGTACGATGACCCATCCCCAGCTGCTACTAATCCTAATTCGAATGCTGATAGTACTGATTATAGTCAAGTTACTCTAACTACTAGACAAAGAGATGCAGCATTAAGTGCATTGACTGCTAGAGAAAGAAACCAAGTACCTAATTTAAGAGAAGTAGTAATAAACATGATGAAAGATGAGGTATTAGCAAGCCAACAAGAAAGTACAACATTTAAAATACGTAAAGCTAGAACTAGCGTAAGAAGAAGATTTGCTGCGTATAAAGAAGCTAATGCTGGGAATACAGAATGGAGTAAAAGAGGAGGAGACGACGGTGGAGACTTTACTGAAGGAGCAGTAGATGCACCAGCTGCTGAACAATCTACATATTCTAATGATTCTGGAACTAGTATGTCAGATGATACTTCATCTACTCCAAGATCAGGAGGTAGAAGAGGAAGAGGAAATACACCAGTAAGAGCAGGAAAAGAAAGAAGAAGAAGAGGTGGAAGAGTAACCGGAAGCTCAGCACCCAAAGGAAGAAGGGGTAGACAAAGAGGAGGTGGAGCAGTAATTTCTGGTAAAGCCCGTGGAGGTAGTAATTATAGTGACGGATAGTTATATCATAGGTTTCATATAATCTGCTAATAATTTACCTAGTATAACGTGGTCATTAAAGTTAGGATGTTCACTTTTATAACTATCATCATAGGATGGTATATACTTTTTCCAATATTCATCGTTATTAGGAAAAATTAAGGTGTTAACTATATCTTTAATACTATAATAGTCATTGCATGTATTAATAAACACATGGGGAATATTTTTCTTAGTTAAATAAATACCAGCCATCTCAATTAACGTTAATAATTCAAACTCAGCAGATTTTTCATCATAATATTTAGCATACTCTTCTATAGGAAAACTTGGATAAGTTCTAATATTAGAAAAAGGTTTAATAAAATCGAATCTACTAAAAAGGCTTACACCCACAACAAAGTATAAATTATCGATAGGGTTAGTTTTTGCGTAATAAAGCATTTTGTAAATAGACGATCTCACTCCACTACCACCGTACGCATAATTTTCATATGTAGTATTAAGATTATTAGCCGCTACAAAGGTAAACGATGTCTCACCCTTAGGCTCACCAGGTATAATATATGATTTAATAACTGCTTTATTTTTTCTTTTTGAGTTTTCGTGGTTATGACTATATTCAGTGAAAGAGCAACCGAAACTTACTATTTTTTTCATACAGACTTTAATTATACATATAGAAAGACTGTAAAACAGTTGCTTTTAGTTATTATTTTTCCTATATTAAATTAAAATAGGTTATAAAAATGTTTTATATAGTCGAAAGCGACCTACAGTTACAGAGATTAAGAACTTACAAAGATAAGCCTTGCTATATTGAGGCTATACCTTCTAATTTTTATTTTCATCCTAAACTTACTTCAACTACAGCCTTATATATTAGACCTTTAGATTTTAGTAAAGGTTATATTATTCCTATAGATCATGAAGAAGGTTTAAATGTAGATAAAACTCGTGTCTACGATATTCTTAAGGAATACGGTAGTCTATATACAACAAACAGAAAAAACTTGCTATATCACTTTAATTTACTTAATAGCAAAGATATTTCCTTATTATATTCAATGACTGAATACGATAGATTAGAATTACCTGATTATAACAGGACAATTCATAATTTTTATAATAAATTTGAAAATAATAAAAATATAAATAAAATAATACCTATTAGTAAAATATATGAGCACTACGAAAACGTATTTGATAAAATACTACCAGTTACTAAATATAAAGTACCTTCAGGTTATGATTTTTATAATACTACTGCTACTAATGTATTTTATTTAATAGAACAGCAAGGATTAGGAATAATTTATAATGCTTTTGTAGATTTATTTAATCCTAGAAACCCTATTTTTAATATTAAAGATAATAAAGTACTAACATCATATAATTTATACAATGCTACATCTAGACCCACTAATTCTTATAATAGTATTAATTTCGCTGCTATTCCTCACAATGATAGCCATAGAAGAACCTTCACGCCGCAGAACGATTACTTTGTGGAGTTTGACTTTGACGGGTATCACTTGCGGTTACTTTGCGACCAGATTAATTACCCACTTACTGTAGAATCTGCTCATAAACAACTAGCTAAACACTATTTCGGTACTGAAGATATCACTGAAGATCAGTACAAAGAAGCAAAACAGATTAACTTTCATGCAATTTATGGTAAAATACCTAAAAAGCATAAAAATTTAGAAGTATTTAAACTTATTAAACAATACATAGATTCATTATGGTCGAACTTTGAAGGAAAAGGAATGATTTTAGATCCTATATCAAATAAACCCTTTACTGAACAACTTAAAAGGATGAATCCTGCTAAATTAATGAATTATTCTATGCAAAGTTTGGAAACTTCAAGAAATATCCTTATATTAAAAGAAGTATTACGGTTTTTAAAGGATAAAAAGACAAAAATCGCATTATACACGTATGATTCAGTATTATTCGATTTTAGTAAAGAAGAAAAAAATATATTAGAAGACCTAGAGAACGTTCTCAGCGAGGATGGTAAGTATCCAGTTAAGTTCAAGTTTTCAGAGAACCTAGTTTTATAAAATAATATAATATTTATAACAAATGGAAAATGTTTTGGTGAAGCCGGTATTTGATTATGATATCGACATAACAAACTTAACTGGAGATATGAATAACAAGCTTTTCTGTACTTTCTCAACAGAAGCTGATTTGGAAGAAAATTTAAACCAGATCAAAGATAAGTACAAAATTATATATAATAAAATCTTTGTACTTTATTCAAAAAGTCAAGATGAATACATTTGTACTTATAATGTAGATTTTGGTAATGTCTCTGCATTCCTTGAAAATACTATTCTAGTACATAGAAAAAAAGAAACAAACACACTTTATACTATCAATGCTTTAAATACGTTAATTAAACAACTTAACGGTGGAGTATTAGATACAAATTATAAAGTAGATTGGGCTGATTATAGAAATTGTGTTTTGTTAACTAAAGGCCCGGAATTAAAAAGGATTAATACTAAACTTTTTCGTATAATAGAGTTGGATAATTGATCTTTTTTTCTTATATTAATTAAATAAGTTATAAAACAATAAAGTTATGGATTTAAAAGCTATAAAAGCTAAGCTCGGTGAGCTAAATAACTCCTCTGGAGACCGAGAAAAAAAAGACTACTCAAAGATTTTTTGGAAACCTGAAATAGGTAAACAAGTAGTTAGAATTCTACCATCACATTATGATCCTACATTTCCATTTAAGGAATTAAAATTCCATTATGGTGTAGGTAAGTATCCTATGGTAGCATTATCGAATTTTGGTAAACAAGATCCGGTAGAAGAATTTGTTAACGAATTAAAAAAGACGTCTGATAAAGATAACTGGTCGTTAGCAGGTAAATTAACCCCTAAAACTAGAGTATTTGCTCCTGTTGTAGTAAGAGGTCAAGAAGACCAAGGAGTAAGATTATGGGGATTCGGTGTAACTATCTATAAAGCGCTTCTAGCATTAGCTGAAGATGAAGACGTAGGTGACTATACTGATGTAATTAATGGTTGGGATTTAGTAGTTGAACAGCAACAAGGTAATCCTTATCCTACTACTACCGTAAGAATTAAACCTAAACAAACTCCGTTATCAGATAATAACGATTTAGTACAGACTTGGTTAAAAGAACAACCAGATCCTAATGATGCGTTTACACAATATGATTACGAGTTTATTAAGAAACAACTACAGAGTTATCTTAACCCTAATGCT
>CENK01018222.1_pt1 | contig 18198 bp, 4 predicted proteins | sample 530191 | NCBI WGS metagenome assembly CENK01 (sample SAMEA2619686, study PRJEB7988) | marine metagenome | biome: marine biome (ENVO:00000447); feature: deep chlorophyll maximum layer (ENVO:xxxxxxxx); material: "saline water (ENVO:00002010), including plankton (ENVO:xxxxxxxx)" | depth 60 m | reverse complement strand
GATAAGCAACTGAAAAAGCTGATATGGTTGATCTTGTTTTGGTTGCAAATTCTACATCAGCATCAAGCGGCCATATACTTGGTAAATGCGTTGAGCCTAAAGCAGTGTTAGTTCTGACTTCAAATTTAAAATCAAAAATATTGGTTGGGATTACTGATCTGTCTGAGCGGGCGTCTCTCCAGAAACCGTTCACAAAGTTAAATCGTTTTCGAGCGATCTTTCGATATGCATTGGTCTCACGAGGAAAAATGGTCTCTGAGTATTTTAAAAACTCAAAAGTTGAAATGGGGCTTCCATCTGAATCCAAGCCACCGTCTAAATAAAGATTAGTTATCTTTTCGTAATCTTCATCCTTTAGGACCTCAAGGCCCAAGCGATTGTTTAGATCGGTATTAGCAAAGAAATTTATATCATTACCAAAAGAATTTCTCATTACAACTCTTTCAATGTTATCAACAGTCAATTCCGTCTGGTTGTCTATTCTTTCATTATCTGGGGATAAACCCACAAGCCAATCTAGTGGTTTGTATTTTGAGGTCAAAGGGGCTTCTCTGTAGCCGATAATGTTTCCATATCGAGACCGAATTATTTTTGTTTGTCTGTTTGAGCCAAATGTTTTTATAATCTCATCTGACGGCATCTCTACAATAGTAAAAATGTTTTCCTTTCTTTGTCTGCGGGTGAGAGGATTCTCATGCACACGAATCTGTTTAAACATTGGGTGCCCATAAGGACCGTTTCTTTTTAACATCAACGCTGGGAAATAAGAAGCGGATGATGGGATTCCGGGGACCAAGCTGGCTGAAAGAAACAGAGGAAATTTGTGGTTTTGTAATTGGTTAATATCAATATACTGAAAAATTTGAGTTGTGGTGTTTCCTGACGGGTAGGTATTTGGCTGAGAGAAGCCGTAAGATCCAATATGATTATTAATAGTTGCAGCATACCCTAATTGTGTTGATAAAGAACCAAATTTGTATGCTATACCGTCTCCAGTAACATATTCAAGGAACGCACCGTTTGAGCTAATTCTTTCAGGTATATACCCGTTCGCTTCATAAATAAAGGTATTTAAACCAACAAAATCTATAAATTGAGACATTACGAATACACTCCTACTAATCCATTTCCAAATGATGCTGTTGGGAACTGGACTGCCGAATCAAATCCATTGTTTCTCCAATTTACATCTGCTGATGCACTAAGTATTCCGTCGTCGGGCCAATAGCCAAAAGCTAATTGTTGTGCTATGTCTTCACCGCCAGTAAATCCAGTCACAATGTTGGATGGACTACCACCCATTGTTTCACTTAGTGTAAAGTTGCCCAAAGTTCCTGAAACACCATTGGTCAAATCCAATCTGTTGAGAACTGTTCGGTCTTGAATAACCATATTGGGAAACTGGGCAGCCATTTTAGTTTTTAAATTAGCCCTCGTATCATCTACAGCCGACTCAATTGTTACCTCTGTTGCAGAACCAGCAGATGCTTTAAACGTAAAGGTCACTGTGGTTACACCGTCGCCAACTGTTACTGTATCGTCTGCTGACGGGTTTGCTGTAACAGTTATGGTTGCTGTGGCGGGTACTTTTCTTACAGTTGAGGGCGCTAAGGCATGATTCAACGATGCCGTAACCCACGAATATCCATAATCTTGTGATGGTAGCAAGCGCGTCACAAAACCATTATCATGATCTTTTCTTTGCAGTGCTGAACTGGTAAGATCTGGGATTACTCTTGTGTTTCTATTTGTTTTCTCGAATGAGGCATCTCCGACAATGTAAGTGTTAGTTACATAGCCGTACACCGAATCAACTCCAAATCGTCCAGAATGTCTTCTCAGGTGAGTTTGTAAACCTTCTCTTCTCGAAGCTTGGCTGTTTGCTCGGATTGTTGTTGCTTCTCCTGAGCCTGAGCCTCTTACAGTTAGATTTCTAAACGGAAGAGCATTGTAAGCAGAGAATTCTTGAGAGCCGATGTCCAAATAACCTCTTGTATTAATCTCGGGACCACCGGGGGCCGAAAACCTAGTTACAATAATAGAATCTGAGGAAGTTAGATCATCTCTTTGTATTTCAATAACATTATCTCTTGCTGTCCTAACGTCACCGGTCACAGGGGTCACACCACCTGAAAGCGCAGCGAAAGTGAAAAATGGATCATTGTGTGACGTCATGTTGACGTAAATCGTATCGCCTGTCGCAGATGGAGTACCATTGAAGTCGGCATCTTCAGAAGAGGCTGTAAGGCCGAATGTGGCCACTTTCATTGTTTTCAGGTTTGCTGTTGCATCTGGGGCTGTACTCGTGATCGTGAATACTCCGGGCGAATAATTTGTTATCGCATTTGATGATGTGATAAAATATTTCTCAGCTAATTGGTTAAAAAACTTTCCGCCGGGCCTTGTTATGTTGTCTGTTCCGAAAGAACCAGTATTCCCAAACGACCAATTAGCAATAATGTTTGACGAACTATAAGGGACATCTGAAATATATCCATGATTATATAATCTTTGGGCATCAGCGAGGCCAAGAGAGCCTGTTCCAAATACCCACTCCGATACTGAACCGGAAAACTGTTTTCTCTCGGATGTGTTTCCTCCAGCGCCGTCGTTGAAAATATCAAATGTGCTACCAACCGAACAAGAGTGAAAATCGTATGGAACAGTCGGTTCGCCACGGAAAGATGCCGAGACACCGTTGACGTACAAAGTCACAGAATCTTCCGCTGCGACAGAAGATGTTTTAAAATTCACCGCAAGATGAATCCATTGATTAGCGTAAACATCATCAAAGTTTGAACCAGCGTTGTATACCCACTGCTTTCCACTTCCTCCAGATGCGTTACGGAAAATATGGAGCGTGTTACCATTACTAGCAATATACATACCGACTTTTTCCACGCCGACGTCAGTATCGCGAACTGTCCAAAGATATCTTTCTATGCCTGTGGCTGTTGATGGATACCAAATCCAGCCAGCCCAATGAAAAGCTCCGTCATTGGTAGCATTAGTTAAAAGATGTGGGCTCTGAACTCCCATAGCGGGTTGACGAGCACCAGCGGCGAGCGGACTATATATTTGCAAAACATTATCAGTTGCGCCGCCGCTAACTGCATATGGGGCAGCGCTATACAATCCAGAGGTTGATACTAGAGCAGTCTGCAAATTATTAAAGAAATTTGTATCGCTGCCGTTAGTATTTACTCTAAAGTCTGATCCAGCGGCATCGATTTCAAAAGTGGATGCTCCTCCCGCAGCGTTGGGAACACTCAAGATTGAACCAGTACCGACAACATCGTGAGCAGGGGCCTTAAAAGCAGCTCCTTGAGTTGCGGTTTGACCAATAACATCTTCTTTGACCACTAGGGAGCCAGTATCGGGTTGTCTATTGTTTTGGTAAGTTCCGAAAACATTTCCAGATACAAAAGGTGCTTGACCTATTAAGGTCTGATAATTGGTCGTCTTAGGTAAGATGGCTCCGATACCTAAAGGCAATAATGAGCCAGTCGCATCTTTAAGCACTGGGCTATTGCCTTGCATACCAAATGAACTTATGATCTCATAGTTTTTGCTGTAATTACCAAGAACGGCAGAAGCAGTAGTGCTTTGGATATTTCTAAGGTTAACTGGTCTTTTGACTCTTTCCTCGCGATAACGGACGGCGTATTTTCTTGTGTAATCAGGATAAGGGCCACCATAATCAGGCCCGACAAAACCCATTGCCCCGTCGTTTGAGCCAGAGATAGATCCGCTTGTCTGAGTTGTGTCATCGGCGCACTCTTTAAGTAAAAGACGCCACGCTTCAGGTCGAGAATATTGATCATTGAGACCATTCATTGAAGGGTTGATGCTGCTTGATTTATTCAAATCAACATGACGAGATTGGTGACCTCCAACCCATGCATTTGTAAAAGGCGATTGTAAACCGATTTCGTTTTCGGGAGAGAAAGTATCCGAGTGTAAATTTGTTATAATAGAGCCACTTTTGAACTTTGTTGTAACCAAATCATGGTAACCGCCTTCAACATTTCCGGAAACTATATTTGATGGCCAATAAGCCTCCCCTTTGACTTTACTAATGTATTCAGCGCCTTGTCGTGGGTTGTTCCCAATACCTTCAGTAAAGCGACCAACGGTTGCAGTAAATCTATATTTTCTTTTTTCATTTGGAACAAATTCGTCATCACAATCTATAAAACTATCAACACTTTGTCCTTCTCCGAGACCCATAACCATAACATTCTGAGGGATACCACCGGGCTGTTGCGACGTGAATTTTGTTACTGGGCCATGGATATACGTTGCATTATACACAAAGTCTCTGTCTTTAATTTTTGAATAATTTGTGCCGCCATGAACTGAGTCATTAAAGCCTATGTCTACCTTGTATGGTTTCGTCAATCGGTTGATAGCGAAAGTCGAGCCACTATACATTGTTCCATCGGCTTCGGCTAACAGTGGGCCTTGCACAACATCATTGTAATTGTTCAGAGCATTTAAAATTAATTGTCTGTCTCCGATGTCTCGTTCTTTGCGCTCTTTGTTCCAGAGGCAGTTTTCATCCTCAGCAAGACCAACCGGAGCATGGCCAAACTTCCAACTATAATCAAGTTCTGCAACGCCGTGCATTGAGCCTTCGGTTGAAGCCAAGCGAGTCGTAAGAGGGAATTTGTTCTGGTATTTGTTTCTTTCAAGGATGTGGCTCTCGACTACATCTGCAATTGAGTCAGAATGTCGCGCAGAAAACGGATAAAGTTGGTTCATCATCTCGGAGATGGAGGAGTCGATCCATTTATAATAATTTGTAAACTTGTCAAAGTCTAGATCAGATTCAACCTTTTCAAAGAAGATCTGTCTCATAAATTCAAGGTTCTTGTAACGAGGGCGATATCTGTCTACTGCTTCACCGATCAGGTTGTTAAATTCAACAGCAGAGGCAAACATGGAAAGCATCTCTTCAGAGACGACTTGGTACATGCTCTTTTCAAGAGAATAAAAATTATCAGAAACATCATCATCTTTGATGAAGAATTTCTCATGATCGCCTTTGATATTGATCATATTTGAAGCAACTGAGATCTCAGGCAACTCTTTCTTGGAGTTGTAAATCAGTTCGTTATCAACAAAAGCGGTGGTTGAAGTTCCAAAGTTTGCACCAATAGCAGGGTGGTCTCTCTCAACAATGTTATCAATCCAGCCATACACGGCAGAAGTGGATCCGGAAGTCAGGTCAAAAACATCAAAATTGCCGTTGGTGTCTGAGGTTGTTACAGTGTCGAAGTCCCATGATAAGGCTAACATATCGGCACGGGGTAGTTGGACACCTTCAAGCGTATAAGTAAACATTGTGCCGTTTCGTGTGGCATTGTCTACACCGATGCTGGTCACATCCATGCCGTGGGCTTTGAGATCTGCGTCTGAAAGCTTATCAAACCAATATCGACATCCACCTATCTGGACATCTGTCTTTGTAAGAACAGAGCCGGTAAAGTTCTCTCGATGTGCTCCCGCATAAACTGTCTTAGGATTACAAATGTACGAGGAACCAGATGCAAAGTTCAAAGAGGCGGTTAATTTAAATTCGTCTCTCACCTCGCCAAATTGATAATTCAATCCGTAAAAGGTTAATTCGTAATCTGGATTTGAACCAGTGCTAACAGAACCAATAACTCCGTATTGATCCGGAGCAACCCTTACGCTCAAATTCCATCTATTATTGCTATAAATATCATCATAAAAAGATGAGGTGAGGAATACGCTACCATGTTCGTTGGTTATTAAAAACTTTGCTCTCTCGGAGTTAGTTTTGTCTTTAACGAGGTATATTTGAAGGTTAGCGATATTATTTTCGCTAGACCAGTGATATTGCTTACCAGCGACCTCTGTTGCAGGTTGGTGGAAACCACCGATAGACGAGGAGATAAACGGAGTATCAAAAAACGCTTCATCGGCTATATCTATCTTTTCTGGGATGTAAGCATCGATCTCGAATGTAAAAGCGTTGTATCTCTCAAGCTTTTGAGCGGCTCCGCCCATGCCTGAACCAGAAATATAAACATTTGCATTGTTTACAGAAGATGTTTGATAAATGGTTGAATCAAAATAAATCGGGTTGTTAAAGTCTATGTATTTCTTTGTGATTGATGAATTTTTGAATACATCGTTAAAGTAATGAATTCCTCCATCGGTATACAAGTTTAGCTTTACAAGTTCGTCATCGATACCAAAACACCGGAGAAGATTTCTCATCGATTTCTCGGTACCCTTTGATTTCATTATATAATCTAGGTTATTATAGATATTGTGATAGATCAAGTTCTTTATCGTATCGACGTTTTGTTGATACTTCAGGTTGTTCATATCATTGTTGTTGTAAAATTCTAAGATATCGGTGTCTACAAAAAGCTCGCTTGTTGCAAAGCCTCTGCTTTCCAAAAGGCGATTTGCGAAAGGAAGTGGTTTGTTGGAGGAAGAGAGATAGTTCTTTTGTGTTAACTCTGGAAGAATTCTGGTTTGCGCATAAAGGGTATCAAAATAAGAAGCCATTATTTGCAACAGATTCTTTAATTCAAAATCATTTGTTGTCTCATCGTCATCTCTGATAAATTGAGGAATCTTGTTATAAAGAAAAGTTGAATTTACTAAGTCGTGATTTGAGCCACTGGTCGTCATTTCAGAAGTCAAAGAAACTACTTCTGGATGTGCGCTGTAGATTATGGGGTCCTCGGGCTCAACAAATAATACCGAGGAGGAAACAAAGCAAGAGCCCGTGTTTCTGTGAGAAGCAGCGTAACCTGTCCAAATACCGTTGGTTAGGCGGCCAGAGAAGTCCAAAACAATACCATCAGTTGATGCATCGCCAACGATACCTTCGTTGAATTTGTAGTAACATCCGAGCGGGGCGTTGTTATCTTGTGTGTTGGCCCCTCCAAATACGGGCTGGAACCAGTTCATATTTATTTGTTTTGATGTTCTTCGGTTTTTCCAGAATCTAAATTCGTCCATCGAGCCACTAAGTTTACCTGCGGCGGCAGAAGCAGAACTACCAGATGGTGATGTTTGAAGAGCACCAATGCGGGCATCGATTCGACCAGTGAGTTCATCCACGCCAAAGGAGCCGAACGAGGTTTCATTCTCCAGAACTCCGTCAACATAGAAATAACTTCTAACGCCGGTTGATTCCGACAGGAAAGAAACTGCGTAATGATGCCAACTGGAGTCTGCAACCGAGGCAGTTGTGAGGTTGCTGGAGGCTAACGCTTGATCACTAAATCCTTGTGTGCCTTTTTGCAGCGTAGCCCTAAATGGGTTTGCACCAGAGTCGCCGACACCGGATGCAGACATGTAAAGAGTCAAGCGGCCATAATCAGAAGAAGAGGATAGCTCTCCGTTCCAAAGGTCAATGATAACCTCTTTTTGTGTTAAGGCTGGGGCAAATGCTTTTTTGTTAAGCCAAAACTCAATGGTGGTTCCCTCAGAGGGATTGATTCTAAAGTTTTGTGTACGGTTTTTCGCTGAGTCATACTTTATTGACTTATCAAAGTTCTTAAATAATGAACCCTCAAGCATTCCATCGGATGCGGTGTGAAGACCGCCGAATGCTGTGATATACTCTGTGCTAACGGGTAAACCATAACCATCGGCTGTAGATGCTTGGTTACCCCATCCGGGGGCACTGAATATTGCGTATCCGGTTGTTTTTGGGTATTTGTTCTCAAAAAGCCATTGCTCAATGTAAGACGAGGACAGCTCAAACTGTAGTCTTTCGCTTTTCGAACCATCGTAAGGAAATGTGTTATAAACTCGCTCGATACCAGTGGTGTAGTATTTTTCCGCAGAACCAAACTTAGCAAAAAGGCTTGGATCCCCAAAGTCCAAAAAGGGAACAAATGTGGTGTTATCTTGTATTCTGGTATCAAGATATGTGGTAGATTCTAAGTCGGCACTTGCGCTTTCAGCGCTTTCGACTATTGCTACTTTTGATTTACTAAATAAATCCCTAATAGTCATACTGGTTTACCTTAAATTTAAAGTGATACGGTTGCTCAACATAAGAGCCGACAGCAGCATCATAAATTGATACATTAATGTTGTAAGAAAATCCGGGCTCTAACATATCTATGTCTAGATCAAAATAATTTCCAGACACATCATAAGACAACAATGTGGAATACATACTTCCTGTGCCGTATGGTATAACAATATAATCATCAACCACTCGACTAATTTGGTACGATGCACTTTCAAAAGTTAAGGTAGGTACAGTTGCTTGAGCAACGGTGTAAATATTTGGAGACCACCCTTTTTTTCTTGCAAACATACGGAAACGCGCAGATTGCTTTGGATAGTATCCGTTTTGCAAATTCGTGAAGTTTATAAAATATTTGCTGGAGTCAGAGTAACTTGAGCCCTCAAACTTTTCGACGTCAATACTTCCAGTGTGAAACTGAATAGTGGCTTCCACAGCAGACGAAACATGCAGACTTCCAGTGAACCAAACATCGAACAGTTTGCTCATCGTGGAAGATCCGGTAAACGCCACAGATGCAGAGTAAATCCCTGTTGAAACAATACCACCGGTCACAACCAAGTTGTTTGTAGATTTAACATGAGTCCCGTCAGCTACCAATTGTAAAGCACTGGCGGTTGGTGCAGTGTTATCGAGAGTCCCCGAGAACAAAGAAACATATACGTGCTTGTTTACACCAAGACCCGGAATGTCTCTTAACTTACCTCTCACAAAATTATACAAATAAAGAGTATTGATGTTTTCCTCGGCGGGAACCAAAGAAGAAGAAAGATAGAAATCCCCACGGTTGTCGGTTATGCGGTTGTCCCATCGAGCCTCTAGAACGGGACGTCTAAAGAAATATTCGGATCCTCTCGCAAAAAACTTCTTAGTATAATATGAAAGGCTACCACTTTCGATTGCATGGGGCAACTTGACTATGAAGCCATAGTTGTTACGAGTTGGAGCATCACCAAGCCAATCTTCAACCATTGTAGTTACATCAAGAACCATATCCTCATTCCCGACTGGGAAAGATGCGGTTGCATTTGGGGTCTCCAGATATGCGCCGCCTTGACTTGTCCACGAGGTGTTTCCACCACTCTTAATCCAGTTTGAACCTTCAACATCATAAGTAATATCACTGTAGTTGTCCATGTCGAGACCGAAGCCTTCTTCCCAAGTTGCGGTAATCGGGTGTACATTGAGTGTAAAGTCTCTTGGAAGAGTAGTGGAGCCTCTAGCGTTAAAAAGCTTCAAGTACCATTTTAGGCTTCCAGATGCAGGTAGAAGGCCGTCGTCTCTATCTGTATTAATATCAGTTGTGTTGAACTGTACTATAAATCTTTCTAATTCAATCGATGAAGTTGTTGCTTGGCCATATATTGAAAAAACTTCTAAAATATCTGCCTGACCCATATTGGAGCCCGTGCCTCGTGTATCCAAGTCCGCTTTAAACGAATTGGTGATTGTATTGTCTTTTGTAGCAAAATATCTTTTAATAGCCATTATCTAGCCACTCCCTTAATATCTTTGAGCGGGTATTTCAATTCAAAAATAGCGTTCTTTGGTGCTTTATAAAATGTAGCATCTCGTGATTTGATGTCGTCAAAATTAATAGATGTAGCAGAATAAAGGCCATCAGTTTTATTATAAATTTTTATTTTCTTTAAATCAGAAACGCCGTTGACTTTGGTTATTATGTTTGCAATCTCGGAGATATAAATCGGCTCACCGATATAAAAATCAAAATCATAGTCAGCAATGATTTTATTGATTACACGATTGGTCACGTCGGTTGGATTAGAATCTCGTGTGACGCTTATCTCAAAGTCGATCCCAAAGTTAACGACCTTAGCATCGTAGATGTCTATTACATCATTGAGCATTTTGTAGCTTGAGATCCATTTTTTCAGATTTTGTTTTGTTACTGAATTGGTTGTTGTTAGTTTGCCGTTACTGTTGGCTGAGATAAGGTATAGTGCTAGCCTTCTGTTCGTTCCACTTGGGTCATTGATAGCGTTTGCTCTCTTTATCGATCCAAACTTAGGAGGCATGCTGTAGCACAAAGATTCGTAATCTTGCTTACTTACTGCTCGGTTTTGTGCAGCGTAATGGTTCTTGGCTCGAACCTTCAATTCTTCGTTAGAGATTCCAGAAGTATCTTCGGAGATTGGCTCATCGTTTGTTATTTCAAGAGAGTTTTCGACAGATCGTTTTGTAGAGGCAACCAGCGAATCAGGGTTGTCAAACTCAACAATCTTTCTACCAACTGTGTTTAGGGCATTTACGGGCACATTGGCTGAGGTGAAATCATTAACTTTGTAGATAACAGTCAATTTTGTTCCGTCTGGGGATAAGCCAAGTTTGTTGGTTCTAAGAAGCATTGTGGGATCGAACGATCGATCTGTGATATATCTTTTACCATACATTTGTATTGTTGCTTTGGAGGGCTCCACGATTCCTGTGGTTTCTGCTGTTTCCGAACCGAAGCCGAACTGCAAATACGTACCAGTATCATCTTGTTCAACAACAAAACGACGGGTTGCAACGAATGGTTTCATAATACTTCGTACACCATCGGTGGCCGCGTTCTTATTGGTAGTATCGATGAAGACCACCTCTTGAGATAGGAAATCAACTTCAAAATAATTGTTTCCTTCTGTGTCTATGACTGAAAATACTTCTGTTATGTTGTTACCGCCAACTCGGACTTTTCTAAACCTTACAAACGCATCATCGGTAAGGTCTATAGTCACAGTTTCAAATCTTCCTGAAACAACCTGCCCATAAGCCCTCACAGCGAAAAATGTGGTTGCACCGGTTGCGGAATCAAACTTTGCTGCTACAACTTCATTGGAAGCATCATCAAATCTCACATCTTCGGTGAGGATAAAAGCACCACCGTTGGAACTCATAAATTCTGTTCCGCGCTTAACTATGGGATAATAAGTGGTATCTGGTGCTGTACCAGCGGAGTTGGCTGGAATTAATACAAATAATGCGACAGTTCCATATGAATTTTTAATACCAGAAAATTTGTATCCCAATGTATTAGCGTGTTTTCGAATGTTATCAAATTCAATACTAGTATCCAAGAAAGACTCATTGGCTTGGTAATCCAGATAATAAGACAATATATCACCGGCGTAAGCAACGGTGTCCAGCATCAACGAAGCAAAGGAAGCTTTTGAGAAATCATTCACTCGCGCTGGGTAGTATCTTTTAGAGTATTCTACTAAATCATTTTTGATTGACTCAAAATCCCTACTCGTATATTTGATGGGGACAATTTTCTTCTTGGCCATATAACATTCCTCTCACCAATTAAATAGTGATTGAGCACAATTATGTTGGAAAAACCATATCTTGCTGATCAAGAACATCCAGACTAGGAATGTAGTATTGGATGATTACGCGCAGCGCTTGAGAATCTGCACTTGCAAGACCGACACGCAAGTCCTTTATTGTGATGTATGGCATATAGATAGCAACTTGGTTTGTGATTCTCGTCTTTATTTGACTCTGGGTCGCAGTGTTAGCCAATTCAAACAAATAATTCTGGATGCCGATTCCAAAGCTTGAATCCGTAATTCTTTCGCCGGGTCTGGTGAGCAACAACATTCTGAAGTTTTGCTTTACTTGGTCCTTTGGGTCGATGATATCGTCCAATGGGTCGGTGACTCCATCTAAAGAAGGACCGTAAGCAATAGAAGTGTAAGACGTTTGGTCTATTTTTTTGAAAAATGGGTTGATACTCATGTTGTTCTCCTAGTTCTTAAATAGTGACGCAAACTCACCAGCGCACTCATTACCGTTTTTATCATACGGTCTAGAGCGCAATCTTCTTCGGCGCCACCATTTCATGGCTGGGTCTGTTTTACCGAAGATGCTTCCCTCTTTAAATTGATTTAATATCTCTCTCAATGACCTCCCGTCATCTCGTTCTGGTTTCTCAAAGTCGTCTGATCTATAAAAAGATGCGAAAAGCTGTCGGCATATTCTTTTAGAATCACTTAAGATTTCTCCTTTCCAGCCATCGTCAAAGCGATCTATCATGTTATCTAAATCTCTCTCAACATCAGCGCCAACCGATTCGATGAACGATTCATTTACATACATCATTGAAAGTGAAGGCAACTTAGTAATACCAAACGCATAATTCATAACAAACAAATATTCTTCTGATTCGGCAAGATTATCAATGTAGCATTTTAAGTCTTGACCCAGATCTTTGTCTGAAAACTTAAGTTCTTTAAATTTAATATCTGGAATGTCCTGCTCGTAAGAAGCAATTGGGATTGAAGTGATAAATGCCTTCTCTCTTTGTATTACTTCGGGGTCTATTTTTGAAGGATCAATCTGAGAGCCGATTATCGGGTCGTACACCATACAAATTCGAACTCCAAACTTCAATCCAGTTGAGCCCTCATAAGAAGTGGTCGTTGCAATCGCATCTCCAAAGATATCCGAAATGTTGGTTGAATCATCAAACTGGTCTTTTGACTGAGCAAAATAGGCTCCAAATTCAGGAATACTACAAACCCCTCTCAGACTGTCGGGGCGCTGAGTAATTATTGATGTAGCTGGAACATTGGTGCCCTCTTGTCTCTCTGGGTTGTCGCCGGGGTTCCAGAAAGAACTAGATAGCGTCATCTCTTCAGGTTTATCCACGATTCTAATATATTTTTCAATATAAAATCCACCGGTCGCTAACAAGGTTGTTGTCTGGGCCTCTCCAACATTTGGGACATCACCGTAGTTTATCTCACCATCGACGATTGGTTTCTCTGTTTCAGTAAGGCCAGATCTTAAAGTTGTACCAGCATAGACGTCACTGAGTGCAAATGTGTATTTGTGATAGCTGTCGATGTATGGTGGGTTTTTCAAATTCTCGTTTAGTTCAGAAGACATTATTTCCAATTCACTCTTAACCAAGTATTTCAACAAAGTTTTTGCTGCTCCTCGAACATTATGTATAGTATTTACCTTTGAAGCAAAACGGGCTCCATTGAGAGTCAAAAAGTTAGGTCTCAATTCGACTTCTTGGTCAACAAAGTTCCCCATTTTAGCTAACGATCCAAAGCCAGCGATATACAGTCCGCGCAGTATTTGTCTAACCGCTGGTTGATTGCGGTATTCCTCTTCAATCTTGGAAGGATTGACTACTTCAATGCCGCCTTCTCCTCTTGCATTTGCTTCTTGACCTTGAGGTGTATACCTTAGAAGGGCAGGTGAACTGCCTCGGATCTTAACAAACGCTTCCTTGCTTGGGTAAACATAGTTTCTTTGTGCTTTATTTATTTTGTTTCGGGCTTCATCGATCTCTGAGTTGGATTGAATTTCTCCCAAATCTATTTTGCGGACCAATGATTGTGCTGCTTGCTCTAAGAACAAAAGCCAATAATTATAATTTTGTATTCTTCCACCAAAAATAGAGAATCTTGCTTCAGTTTCATCCAAGCCGTCTTGCATCCTCTCAACAATTAGAGACTCAAACCCTGAATCGTAATTCTTGCTATCATATTTCATGTGAGACAGAAGCGGAAGAGTTTTGGTCATTGCCTCGGTGATATAGATTCTAATTGTTGCTTTAATCGTGGTATCCAAATAAGCAAGCGTTGAAGGGTCAGAAATTTTATCAAATGGTATATGTTTTACACAATCAGGATCTTCCCTAAGTCTTGGGTCCATTGGGATTGCACGCTCTAATTTTCTTACGTTATCTGCTAATTCTCTGAGTCCTATGAAGTCAGTTCGTCGCGGAGCACAACCATCGAATTCTGGAACTATGGTTTGCGCAAAACCCAACCAACCAGAGAAATTTTGTGGCTCAATATAGATTGGAGGATTGACGTAAGTGCCTCCATAGATGGAAGGATCTAAAAAGTGAACTCTTGGGTTCTCTGTGGCTGACTTGCCGAGGACCATTTCTTCATTGTCGTAAGTGTACTCCCATGTGTCCTCGTTGCTGGTGGCCTCTGGGTCAACATAAATTAAGTCATCGGGGGTAAGATTGTTTGCTTCGTAGCCAAAATCATAGCCCTCTGGTTGAGTTCCATCCAATCTGGTGTTCAGACCTTTCATGATTCCAGAATACAAGTATTTGGTGTAATTTTTATATGACTCTTTTGCAATAGGCTTCGTTGGTAACGATGGATGCCCAGCACCAGACAGGATCGAGTTTACATAACTTGCAAAGATTGCACCCTGATAAGGGATTTGTAATTCTTGAAGAGCCTTCTCTGAGATTCCGCCGTGAGTTTCTAATAGAGCACCACCACTCAAATCAGTGGGCACACCTACCTTTATTCTATATTGTAGATTGTCGTAAGGCATATCCTTGCCGTCATCATCTGGGTCATCAGGGTCTGGGACGTATTCGTTGCCGTAATAATAAATAAACGATCTGTATCCTAAATCTTTTTCAATCTTGACCTCTCCATCTTGATAAGACGTCATACAAAGTTCGTGCTCAAATCTTACACCACTGTCTTTGTCGTTGTAGAAGTCGAGAGTTAAGTCGGGGTTCTTTTTGTACTTTGTTCTATATTTGACCTTCACGTCTCTCATATCACCGACTTGTTTAACGATCCTTGTTTTAACTTGGGGGCGGCGCTTGGTTTCAAAGGTGTAATTTATATCAAATTCGTTTTCATTAAACTTGTCTTTAGTAAGGATTCCTACCGTCTCAGGGAATACACCAACAGGCTCCTCAGACGAAAGTGCTCCGAAATAGATCTCACCAATCTTTGTTTGTTCAAATCTTTCTTTCTTTGCATCCCACGCCTCTTGCGAATCAGCCCAGTCAATTTGAAATACCACATTGTTGGTTCTTTGTTGATGACGTTTAAGGGGAAGATTACAAGTATCAGCAAGAATGTTGTCCAAAAACGAGTCTCTTTTTCCGATCATGTCGTTTGAGAAAGCAAGAGACAGTGATCTAAATACACCGTCAGCTAATTCGTCAGCGACGGCGGCAGATTCCGCAGTTTCCATTTGTGCAATCCCACCTGCGGAAGGATCACAGAATGGATCCTTAAGACGTCCTCCGGTGTCTGGAAACAGAGCATTGTTTATTGCATCGCCCAATATCTGTTCTGGTCCTTGGTTGGCGAGATCTGCTAAGTCTCCTAAATCATCCTCTGCTTGTTCATTCAGTTTGTCAACATAGTCTTTAGCGTCCTCTGGATTTAAACCAGCGTTGGTTAGAAGTGCTTGTCTTTTATTGTTCCAATCCTCAAGTTGTTCGTTAGTCAAACAAATACTTGCATCAACAGGTAGATCCACATCGGGACGTTGGAGATTCTCTCTCACCGCTTGTCGCTGGTCAGGAGTCAAAAAGTTACCAATCGATGAAAATATCGCTGCTACTTTCTCGGGAGTATTAAAGAACGCTTCAAATTCAGGATACTGAAGGGCGATTGTTGAAGATATTCTGCTCAAAGTGTTTACGTCTTGTTCTCCATCATTCGCAACGATAAGCTGTTCCAATTCTCTGCGGGATGATATCCGAGCTATAGTTTGAGTTATTTGTAAATGTTTATTTCTCAAATCATTTTGAGTTGTTTGTTTGGCTAATCGATCAAGCTCATTGTTAGTAACACCAATCGATGTGAGCAAACTGGATGTAAAGTCTTGAATCTCGTCGTCGGATGCATCATCACCACAGAAAAAGTCTCTCATCAGGCCGCCAAAGTTTGCTTCGGGGCCTTTAACCGCCTCTGCTGCGAACTGCCCCACTGCTTCAAGCGCCTTACATAGCGCATTCTCGATTGTTAGCAGTATTTTCAAAATAAACGCAGTTATAACCCTAGTTATTAAATCTTCGATGGCTCTTTTGAATATCTCTTTTAAAAATCCCCATATGATTTTGGGTAGCGAGCGGATGTTTCCTAAATTTGGAATCCGTGGGAAGGCGAACCTTCCGTTATCCAAACACTGTCGGAAAGTGAGCGTACTCAGGAACGAGTCAATTGGGGGGTAAATAAAGTGAACATTTGGACAATCAAAAGAAGCAATTATTCGTCCGATCAATTTTGCACCCGGAATTTTATCCAGCGCAGCGAACAAATCTTGAATTCCAACCAAAGTCATGAATGCCTCAACATACGCATCAAAAACTGCTTTTTGGATGTTACCTAATGCTTTACCAATAGATCCTTGTTGCACTTGATCTGGGTTGCTTATATCTACTGCGCCAGTTTGATTTCTGGCGTCAGCAATCATTTGATCTTGCTCCTCAGTAGAAAGCGAGTTCCAGTAATCTAGTTGTTCTCCGCCCAATGCTGTGGATTCTGCTTCCAAATCTCTTATCTCTTTTTGTAGACTGGAGATGAAAGATGCGCCTCTTGAATCAGCGGTGCTAAAGAGTTGATTCTGGAATTGTGTTAAAATCCTGCTCTCTTCGTCTGTCTTACCCAAAATCGCTGTAATTCTGTTGATCACTCCTGTATCGATACGATCGCCGGGGTCTTTTGGGGGATTCAGAACGGGTATGGTTGCAGCGTCTACAATTCCTGTTTTCTCCAAAAGGTTTCTTTCTTGAAAAAATTCAACTGCTGTTTTTGTTTTAGGGCCAAAGTCACCATCGACTGCAAACCCTACAGCAGTCCACTCAAATTCGTCTGGTATTGGTGGCCCGTATAGGCCAATAAGAATCTGCTGCAATGTTTTAACATCGTTTCCTTGAGATCCTTGTTGCAATACAATGCCTTCAGGCAGTCTTAGAGCAGCGCTATCATCTCCAAGAAACCGAGCAGTCGTTTCAAGATATGTTTTTAGTTCTGATAAAAATGATTCGATAAGTTGTATTTCAGACTTTTTAGCCTCAACTTGTGCTTGTTTTGATTTGAATTGATCGGAGACCGCCGATTGTTGTTGTAATTGTGCTTGTTGATCGGTAACGATTCTTCCCGGATCATAGTTTGTTTCCCACGGGGCGGGCATGTTTCTAAAAGTTCTAGCAACATAATCTTTAATGTCTTGTTGTTTACGAGGATCCAAGCCCAGAAGAAGCTTTTCCATACCGCCGGGAGCCATGTTCTCAAGAGTAGAACGTATGATAGTCCGTAGAGCCGTGTCCAGATCCATACCAGCCATCAAGCAACGAATTGCTTTCTGAATAAGCTTTGTAAATCCACAAAGACCAAAGTTGCTTATAAAGTTTTTAAGACGCTGTTTTGCGCTTAGGCCCTTCTTTCGTGCAAGTCTACTGGTATTTAACCCAGACAAGCCGTAAGATGAGAACTCTTCTTCAGTTAAAAATATAGATATTAATGAGCCCTCAAATTCAAAAGCCTCTAAGACTGCATCTCTTGCAGCGCGAACAAAGGGGTCATTGCCTCTTTCGGTACCTCGGTTTCTTCGTCTTGTTTTTGCCTCAGATTTAAAGAATTGGCGGTCTTCTCTTCTTTGTTTTCTCTGTTCTCTGCGTAGATCTCTTTTATTTTCAATCGCGTCGGCCTGATCATAGATACTTTCCCAAGAGCGACGTGCAGCACGCTTTTCTGATGTTGCTTCTCGGGTTGCTTTTCTGCGTTCTTGATTTTGTTTTCGTTCTCTTTCTCTAGCGTTTGAGTTTTCTAAAAACACTATTTGTGCGTGAGATTCATCGATAATGCCTTGGCTTTCATCAATCTTTTTGATGGTTTCTTCAAGCTCATTGATCAAATCATCCAACGAATTAATACCGTAATTGTTAGTGATGAGTCTAGCGTCAGCCGGTTTGCTTTTAAGTGGCTTATTTTCAAAGCTGAGTATGTTTTGATAAGATGCAAAATCCTGCATTCGGGAGCTTATGCGCCCTATCATAAATTCTGTTTCTCTTTTAAAGGCAGCAATTTTAGCATTCTCTTCGTCTATTGTTGTCTGTAATTCTACGGCGGTATCAAACATATCTTGAACAGCATCATTATCTAAAGAAGCTTGCTGTTCACGTCGGGCATCAAACAAACTAGGGTTTTGGGCATCAAAGTTTTCATCAGCAAGATCTTTCTCTAGCCTGTCCAGTGCTTTATCATCTCCTCTGGAGGCTGCTGCTCCAGCGGCTAATATCTTACAAGCGTTCTGATTCCATTTATATTGAAGGCTATCCCATGTCGAAATGATTTGATCAAAGAAAAAATCACGAAGACCCTCGGTTCCTCCTTGATTATCGACAACACAGCCTAATATTGAAGTACCTGCCT
>CENK01006690.1_pt1 | contig 18267 bp, 26 predicted proteins | sample 530191 | NCBI WGS metagenome assembly CENK01 (sample SAMEA2619686, study PRJEB7988) | marine metagenome | biome: marine biome (ENVO:00000447); feature: deep chlorophyll maximum layer (ENVO:xxxxxxxx); material: "saline water (ENVO:00002010), including plankton (ENVO:xxxxxxxx)" | depth 60 m | reverse complement strand
ACTGCACTAATAGAACCTACTAAACCACCTGCTGCTTTACTATACTTCGCTAACTTCTCTGACATACTCATGTTTGCAAATGCTTCATACTCTTCCATAGGAACTTCACGATCATTAATATATCCTTTGCCAGTTTCTATATCAAAACGACCTGAAACTTTACCTTTTGGATCGGTCATTGAACCTTGACCTGCATAGTTACTCTGGTCCTTATACATTTCTGTTGCACCTTTCATATCACCTGTCACTCCCTTCATAATCGCGCCAAACCCAGGCAATACCTGAGAGAATGCTTGATCAATAAACTTCTTAATTCCACCTAGACCCATTTTGTTAACTACTTTTTCTTCAGTCTGTTGAAATTCAGGAATAAAGTCACGAAGGAACATATAAGCATCGCCTGCATAGGATGCTGCAATCGCAGCAAGACCTGGTGCTGCACCTACACCTGTTACTGTTGCTAATTCTCCCGTAAACTGGATTGCACCCGAACCGCCTTCAATCAAAGCACCAAGAGTATCACCCTGTGACAGACGTTGATAAGCAAATAAGAAGTTTGCAATACTACCAACCAAGGGTAAGAAACTCGTTGCTCTTGCTCCTATCTTAGAACCCCCCTTAGCAATGTCACCGATACCATTGATGCCTAACTTCTTCAAGACCCCAGGTGCCTTATCCATTCCAGGCATTGACATCAACGTCTTTTTAAAATTACCTATTATAGGGGTGACTGCAGCAGAAATACCATCAAAGAATGGTTTGAACTTGTTATAAAGTCTACCAAGAACCTGCTCTTGTGCAAACTTACCAAGTTTATTGAATCCCTTACCAACATTCTCCGTGAGTGAGTTGATCATGCCTTTGGCACCATCCAGTGCTGCTGCACTAGCACGCCTCGCTCTACCATATTGGTTACCAATCTGCTCACCCAGAACTTCTAGAGCATCTCCGATCTGTTTATCAAGACCTTTTATTCCTGAATAAAGTCTTTTCCCTTGTGATAGACCAAAATCTAACCCTTGCTTTCCGAGGTTTTTACCTCGTGTCATCATCCTACTAAAGAACCCAGGTTTTTTTGGTACTAGTTTTGCAGCATCCGCTGCTGCTCCTGCTGTTTGCGTAAATGCTTTTACTGCCTTATTTGCCTGTTTAATATCACCAGTCTCTCGCAGTGTTTTCGCAAAGAGTTCTGCTGCATCATCAGCACCATCAGCCATGAGCATTGCATATCTTTTTCCTGCTGCCTTACCGAACTGTTCTCCTAACTCTTTGACTGTTTTCTGCGTCCGCATTGCACGCTTAACATCCTTAGCAGTGTCTACAGTATCAGCAACATCTTCTGCAGTGTTGAAAAAATCCCTAACCATCCCAACACCTTCAAGCAATAATGTCATGCCAGTGATGGCACCGATTATCTTACCAAGTCCAATGAGTCTCTCTGAAATAGTAGATTCCTTCCCAACAACTTGCCCAACAGTGTCCATGACACTGCCAACAATCATCGACCCAAACTGATAGAGTTTCTTGAAGACAAACGATGTCTTTTCAAGAAAAACTTTTATCTCTTTACTTTTCTTTGGGTCTGATAGGTAGAGAAGAATGTTGGCGAAGATTGCCTTAGCAGCAATTTTCATCAACAGACCACCAATAGGACTTAAGAATCCCGCTAAGAATCCAAAGAAACCATTCTTTAAACCAAATGCTTTTTTTAAAAGACCACCTTTAGGTTTCTTTTTAATTTCCTTTTTAAACTCTCCATCGACCTTTCCCTTTTCAATACTCTTACCTTCTTGCAACTCCTCTGCTTGATTATCCCTTTCTCTTTGTAACTTTCTACGCTGCGCTTTCTCTATCTCAGTTTCAGTTCTTTTAAATGCAGTATTGATTTTTGCAATGTCACTTAATGTAGTCGCTAGACTTTGAGTACTAGCACCAACACGATTAACAGCAAGCAGTTGTTTTCTCGCAGCAATTCCTCCAGAGGATCTTACAGATCTTCCACCTGGATTTACAAACTTGTATGCTACGATTTTTGCCACTGCTATTGTTTCTCCTTCATTCTACGTTCCTCTGCTTTGAGGTGGTTGATAAGCATGTCGCAATAGATTTCCTTTTCCCATGGCAAAAGGTTGTCTATATGTTCGATGTTCCACTTGTGGTGGTGCATCAGTGCAAAGTTACCCTCATAGTATGATTGTAGATTAGTATGAAGTAGGGCTAACCGAAAAAACTTGCTAGTCCTTCCAGTACTACGTCACTTTCTACTTCAGTTTTGGGATTAACAACCTTCACTGTGTGAGTTAACTTAGGCATAGTGTCAAAGAAATCTTGAATCTTTGCAAACTGCCCACTATTCATATCATCAAAGAATGCAAGGATCTCTTCCTGAGGAACGTCTTTACATTCATAAACCTGATTAGGATCTTGAATAGTTTTCACACATGCTGCTGCCATCTGAAAAACTTCTTCCACACCAATGTTTTGATCGGTGAAGTTTAATTTCACAAACATATCCAGACTTGGATATCCCATTTCAACAGCGCACTCATCAGTCAGTTGAACAGTAGATTTATGTCCCCTAGTTTTCTTGACTTTGATCTGATCAAGAGGAATCTTGACCTTGACCTGAGTCTCTTCGTCGTCAGGGCAGTTGACTAATACTTCAACTTCTTCACCAACAGACTTAGTTCTAATCTGTAAGAATAAAAACTCGATGTCAAAGGTTGCTAAATCATCTACAGAATCTAGATCTGTACATGAAGAAATAATATCTTTGATTGCATCGATGATCTCTGACTGATTGCCAGTCTCAGTTGCGACTAATAATAACTTTTCTTCTTTAACAAGGAAAGGTCTATAGTTCACAGTCCTACCGTCAGACGGTAGTTTCAATTTGTACTTAGGTACATTTAGCTTAGGTAATGCCATAAGGTGTAGTTCACTTCATGTTTTTATTTAGTCAGGTTAGCGAGGACCTGTATATGAACCATCAAATGAAATGGGTTGACCAGTGTCACTTCTGTATGTAACACCTGATACTGTATATGTTTGTCCGCTGTATTGTGGTCTCGTATTAACTGTAGTATTGCCACTGGTTTCACCAGCAACAAAAGTATCACCAATCGAACCAGGAACAGTGATTTGATTTCTCAATCCAGGATCAGAGAATGCATCTGCAGAGTAGAATCTATATCTCTCGTAATAGAATCCCATGGTCAATGACATGATTTGATTCTGTTCATTGTTCAACTGAATAGATCCAATGTTATATGGGAATACATTTTGCATCTCCCAACAACCAGTAAGAACGTTTCGTGCTGTTTGTGTCTCCCACTTATAAACTCTTACCCTAGGAGAACAATACTCTTGATAGAAATCTACCATCTGATTGGAATCTCTAGAGATTCTATTAACCCATGTTTCAAATATAGATCTTGTGTATTGAGATGCAGGAACTAGAAACTCCATCTGCATCTGACTAAATGCTTGGTTGGTTGCGTATCTTACTGACGCACCTGGAGGTTGAAACTGACCAGTAGTAATCTGTCTGCTAGGTAAACTTACACTTTTTGCATAGTAATCTAGTAAGTTTGCAGGAAGTTTTGTTTCGAGTTGTAAATTATCTGACTGAGATTTACCACCGACACTCTTTGATAAAAGAATAGGAGGTGATGCGAAGTTGACTGAATACTTATTAAGAGTAGACGGACGCATCGTCTCGTCTTTAAGCATCGTCTCCATGAACGCACCAACACCACCACCAACACTGGCGACGGGTCTTGCATTTTCTTTGTTGGGGATTGCCATTAGACTTTAAGTTCTTTTTCGGTGATTAACATAAACTCCCAAGAGTTATCTTTACAAAATTCAGTTGCTGCTTTCCATTTTGCTCTGTTAACAGCATAGGTAACAACTTCATTTATATATCGTTTGGTATGTCGTTTTTGTGTTTTGGGTTCAAGTGTCTGTCTGAATGGTTTAACTTCAACTAGATACTTCTTACCCTTAACCTTTACATAAAAATCAGGAAAGTACCTGTGTTTTCTACCATCGACAGGGGAAACATAGGGGATAATAATCTCTTCACTACCCCATTCAGTTACAGATGATGTGACGTCACACCATTTCATGAATTTGTACTCCCACGATGACCTATAAATAATATTGTTAGGGTCACCCTTGTACTTTCGAGGGAAACTAGGACGATATTTTCCTTGATACCTCATAAATATAATATATGTACTCTTTTATTTAGGTCGAATGGCGAACACAAGCACATTAAGATATCCAATTTCCCCTGTCGTTGATAGAGCAAACGATGAACCGTTCCCTACTGAAGCAGTAGATTATATTCACATTCAAAGATCAAGAATTAAGTATAATGATACTGGTGGCGGTTATAAAGGCATGAATATGCCAGGGAGTGAATCAAATTTAAAGAGAGATCCTACTTCAGTGTATCTTGCGATGCCTAAAAACATCTCAACTGCATACCAAGCATCATATGCTAAAGTTAATATGGGTGTTGCAGGTGCCATGGCAAGTACTATGATCAACCCAGGTGGAATAACTTTTGATGGCGCAGCAAAATCAATCTCAGATGCTGCAACGACTGCAACACCAGAACTAGCAGCATCAACAATCGCAGGTTCAGTAAGTAGTTTAAACCAACTTATTGGTGGTGAAGGAAATGTTTCTGCAAGTGATCTTCTTGCTGTTGGTCAAGGTAGAGTATTCAACCCCTTTGCTGAACAAATTTTTAAAGAAATGCAGTTTAGAACTCATTCGTTCTCCTTTAAATTATTCTCTCGTTCACTGAATGAAGCAAAAGAAATACACAATATTATTACTTACCTTAAAACAGGTGCTGCACCTAGACTTAAAGGTATAGACGAGAAGGAAATGTTTGGATTCTTAAAGGGTGGTAAGACATTTACATCAACTGCAACCACTGGTGCTCTTGCTGCTAATAGATTTTTTGAGATTCCTGATAAGTATGAACTTAGATTTGTCAGATACGATCCAGAAGCAGATACTATCTCAGAAGCAGGTGGATTACACTTTAAAATAAAACCATCAGTTTGCACTAGTATTAACGTCAATTATACTCCTGATGGGCAGTATTCTTCTTTCCAAACCGTTGATCAAGGTGCAGTATCAGTTCCTGCCATTCAACTTGATATGCAGTTTACCGAAACTTCTGTTATCAATCAAGGTTCTATCGCACAAGGTTTCTAATGTCTTATTTTTCTTATTTTCCAAATGTATATGTAGGAGAAGGCATCTCCGATAGTGAGAACTATAAGTATCGTTTGGTCAAAAATATCTTTAGAAGAGTAAAGGTAAGAGAGGATCTTGACCAGTATGTTACTCAGTTTGAGGCATATGAACTCAGAGTTAATGACACACCTGAGAGTCTTGCAAGAAATTTTCTAGGTGATGGACATTTGGATTGGGTCATCCTAATGGTAAATAATATCACAGACTTCTACGACCACTGGCCAAAGACTGATTATGATTTGCAGAAATACATCAGTTCAGTGTATTCAGATTCTAATGGCATTCACCACTACGAAACGAATGAAGTATTAGATGGTGATATTGTAGTAACAAAGAAAGGTATTGAAGTATTAGAAAATTATAGAACTACCATGTTAGATGGAACTTCACTTACTGCAGAACAATCTAGATACCCTGTGACTAACTATGAACATGAAGTTTTTCTTAATGAGTTAAAGAGACAAATTATAATCCCAACCTCAGGTCTTGCAGACATGATGGTTGAAGAGATTACAGAACAAGTATCATACGATCCTCATCCAGAACTAGATGATGTAAACAATAAGAAAACCCCACTGTCTATTGCAGCGAGGTTCATTGATATTGCAGGTTTTGTTACTGCTAGTGTGTCTAGACAGTCGGCAGCAACGAGTGCAACTACATTTGATTACGGTCCTTCTTCTACTGCGAGCACAGCAGGCAGTGTTGGAGTTGCTACATCTACCACCGCTACAACTACAACGACTACAGATACTACAACAACTGATACAACTAGCACTAGTTCGAGTTCTTCAAGCAGCAGTTCTAGTTCCTCTAGTTCCTCTGGTTCGTCTGGTTCCTCTGGCGGTTACTAATCATCCATATAGATGTTGATTGTGATCTTTACGAGGTGGACTATACTTCACCTTTCGTTTTACTTTTACAACCTTATAGATTGCTAGAAGTTTTTCAGTGCTAATCATTCTCCTAACCTATGGATAACTGGTTTTTCATGAAGCAAAACCTTATAAAGTTTTGGTTTCTCTGCTGATGATACAGGTATAAACTCTACATCTGGTTTGAATAAATCATCACGTTGTGCTTGATTAATTACTATAGATCCACCCTCTCCAGACACAGATCTATGATATGTGTTCGTAGGAATGATCAGTGCACCAGAGTGAACGTCTAGATGTACAATGTGATATGGATATTTCCACTCAAAGTTTACAAGTTCAAAAGTTCTCTGTCCAGATAGAACACGGTTGTAATCTACCTGATGATAATGTATATAAAACTGTTTTGCACCTACCATGTCATCGGGAGGTGATACTGCAGCACCTGTGTGTACTACAAGATCACTAGCATTTGATTCCTCTACAGATATATCGTAGAAGATAACATCTTCTGTCTCACGAAACACTCTGTGCTTTTTATACTGTACGTCACTCATGAAAAAACTAAAGGGGTCAAATTTTTGGCGGGATTTTTTTGGGCGATATTTTGAAACTAAAAGTCATTTTCGGATTACGACTACATCACCTTCGTCATCGTCATCCTCTTCATCATCTTCTTCGTATCCTCTGAAGACTAGCAACTCCTCTCCATTCTGTACGTCTGACATCTCAGGGTGTACATTTGTTTTCTGTACTGGTTTGTTAAACTCTTCTAGTGTAGTAGTCATCATCTTAAACATAAAAGCAAACGATGCACCTGCTATCAAAGCAAAGCAAATAAAATAGATACCGACTTGAAGATCACTCATCGTTGGAAAATTTTTTGTATTGGAACTTGTCTAATTAAGTCTAGTTTATCTATGATGCCATCCTCAATCTTGTCAACAACATTAACATCGATACCCATGAATGGTGGGATGATTCCTAAAATGCGAAGGAGTCCATCCAGAAACAATGCTAAGGTTGTGAACCCTAGAATCATAGAGATGACTGTAGCATCTCTATTGTGTTTCCGCATGGACTCTTCATCTATTCTCCGTGCCTCATCTACCGCTTCCTTAATGAGTTTGTCAACTTCATCTTTAGTATAGCAGTGCTCTGGTTTAATCTCAGAGAATCGATGTGACATTTTTTAACCTCCGTCTATTTGGCAACCAGTCATTGCCCCTCCGACAACACCAAGGGGAATGGACCAGATTAAAGCATCGTTTTCGGAGATTGCTGCTGCTCCTAGACCACCTAGTAATCCTCCAATCACTGTACCGTCTGAACAATCGTTCGTATCAGGTGTAGGTTGACGTCTGGGATGTGAGTCGTAGTATCTACGTCTCTTACATGGAACCTCTACATCATAAGACTCAGAAAAGATCTGACCCCTAGGACTTGGGTTACCAAGTGACCTTGGAGGACGATATACTTCTTCGTAGATCGTCTTAGTGCAAACCTCATCACGATAGACGTGACTATGACGACGGTGCCCTGCCTCAGCAGGGACCGACATCGAGGTTGCCACTACGATAGCAGCAAGGATGGTTTTCATTCTTCTTCAGCGAGTTTAGAGAAGTAAGACAAAGCATCTTCTTCTGTATCTACAGGAGTGGAAGCAACTGCTTTCTCACGAAAGTCATTCACCTCTGTACCCCAAGATGGAGTTGTGTTGCGTGCTCCAAGTCCTTCAGACTCATCCTCAAGGGACTCATCAACAGGTTTTGGTGCTGCAGTTAACTGTAGGACAAGACTGAGACGCTCTTTAAGTTTTTCATATGACTTAAAGTTCTTAGGTGATTCAAAGTCAGCAAGAGAATATGCTTGCTTCCAAAGAGACTCAAGTTTAGCATCGTCATCAAGAAGGGCACCAGGTGCTGCGAACTCTGACTTATCATAGTTCCAGTAACCATCGACCTTACGAATCTTCAACTTGAAGTTCGCTCCTTCCCAGAAGTTGAAAGGATCAAGAGGTTGCTCGTCTGCAAATGCAGGTTGCATTGCTTCAACAAGTTTGTCAAAAATCTTCTTACCATACTTATACAAGAAGACCCTACCCTCGTTCTCAGGGTGTGTAGGATCAGACACAACATAGATGTTACTGTAGTAAGATAACTTACGTTTCTGTGCCCTTGCTTGTGCACGTTGTGGAGATCCTTCTCCACCTGCGTTCCAAAGTTCTGTATTATACTCAGAGACAGGATCTTGCTTACCAAGAGTAGTCAAAGAGTTTTCGATGTACCATTGCCCACCAGGTCCTTTGAATGCATGACTCCACACTTTTGCAAATGGAATCTCTTCACTGTCAGGTGCAGGTAGGAATCGGATAACAGCATAACCGTTACCTGATTTGTCGAGTTCTGGTTTCCAAAGACGGTCATCTACATTGGATGAACTCTGTTGAGGTTGATTGAGTTTCTCAATCTCCTGTGTTAGTTTTGCAAGTGTGTTACCAGTTGCAGATGCTTTCTTTAATGATGCGAAAGACATAGTGTATTCTCCGTATTGTTTGGATTTGGTTTTTGTACTACTGAGTTATCGTAGCATACTATTTAGGGTCTGTCAAGTTCTTGTTGTGCTGCTTGTTCGAGTGTCACAACCATTGCATCCATGCAGTCCATCAGGTCCTCGTACCCGAATGCTTTAGTTAACTGATGAATCCTGTCTCTCATATCCTTTGCCTCTTCGTCCTCTTTAGCAGCAAGGGAGAGACGGAAGTAGAAATTCTTCTGCTTCTCAATGAGTTGCCTACACCCATCGATGTGTTCCAGTTTTTCTTCCTTAGTCATCTCTGCAAGTTGTGATGTCACCATAGCAACTGCTTGATAAGTGTTGAAGATATCGTTAAGATTTTCTTGGACTTGTTCAGATTCAAAAAAACTCATAGCTTTGTGTGTATTACGTCTAGTATAACACCCTTGTATTTCTTACAGTCTACCTGTAGAAAGGGTTTGTATTTGGTTACTTTCATTTTAGTATCTTCCCAGATAGGGTCAACTAATATCTTAGAAAGGTTATCGATATAACCCAAACAGTTTTCAAAGATGACTAATGTATCTAATGAAACTTCATTAGCATAGTATCTCTTCAACAGTGGAGGATGATTACCTTTGCTTGCTTTAAAGATGTCTTCAAACGATTGATCATAAGGTGATTCGAGATCATCTAATAAAACGTTCACGTCTTCTTTAAATTTATAAGTCAAAGACTCTCGTGCAATCTTCCATTTGGTATAGTTTTCCACACTAAATGATTTGATATACCCTCTAGGATTTGACAAAAAGTTAGCGATGAAGTAATCAAAGATTTCATGGTCCTTGAACTTCACCGCTAGTTTTTTGAAAAAGTATCGATCAAGTCTCTGCTCAAAGGATTGTTCGGAAGCACGAACTTTACCTCGATACTTTTCGTAATCATAGTCTGTCTTTGTGAAATGTTGTTTGAGTGCTAGGTAAGTTTTGTAAACTTCAAACCCTGTCACAGTGGTAACACTCCCTTAGAAGTCTGTTTCATATAGTTGAGACGTTGTGCCTCATGTCTCAAGCGTTCCTTGAGAGGTTTAGATAATAACTTTGGAACCGTCTCCAATTCGATTTCATTTTCTTGACAGTATGTAACTACTGCTTCGATGTATGAAATTAGTCCTCCACTAGTCTTTACAAGTCTCTCAATCTCTTGAGAAAATTTTGTAGGTGTGAGGAACTTGTCCTCAGTAGACTTCTTGGTAGACTTTTTCTTACCATCGTTTGATAATACTTTATCAACCATTATGGAAAGCGACGAATTCAGAGATGTAGGTTTTGAGTAACTGTAAATAGTCATCAAGATTGTACTTCTCAAATATTTGAATAGTGCCCTCTTCAGTGGCAATGAGTGTGACAATTTTCTTTACCTCGATTCCAGATCTTTCAAGGAACATTGCTGCGTATGCAGTCTCCTGAACAAAATAGTTCTGGATCCAATCTTCCTTCTTTTCTTTAGTTGAAGTTTTAAAATCGATCACTGCCAACTCGCCATCGAACTCAGCAATGCAGTCAACACGACCTGCTAGTCCGAGATAGTGAGAGTATAGGAAAGTTTCTAAGCAATGTATGTTTGAAATACGATTGAGATCTTTCTTTGCGGATTGAAACATACGAACTGCCAATGGATTATTCTCCAGGTATTGTTCGATGTCTAGATTGCCTCGGATATAATCTTCGGTAATACTGTGAAAGGTTGTGCCTCGTTGTGTTGCTCTAGCAGTGATACGATTTGCCTCTTGTTCACCAATTTTGGTCCTCCATTCTTTGAAGAACTGTGCGTTCTGAAACGATGTGATTGAGGTAACACTTGGAAAGTATTTATCAGTATCAGGTATTTTATAGAAACGAACACCATCTTTATTCACAGGTTGAACTTCAGTTTCTTTGAAGTCTACTTTAACGAAGTCAAACATTATAATCCTAGGTTGTATTTGCTGATGAGATAAGACTTTACAAGACCAGAGCGAACGATATCATTGATATCAAACTCAATACATGCAAACTCTTTCATCTGTTCTAAGATTCTGATGAAGTCTGAGATACCAGACTTATCATTCTCTCGTGTTAGATCAGACTGGGTGATGTCACCACAGAACATGATCTTACTTTCTTCACCAATTCTGGTGATCATTGAATCTAACTCATGAAAGTTTAAGTTAGAAAATTCATCGACAACAACGATAGCATTGTCAAGAGTAACACCACGAATGAAACTAGTGGACCAGAAACTAATAGTCTCTTGTGCACGAAGGTTGTCGTAAAGCATCTCGAATGAATTATCATCAGGCATACTGAACATGTATCGAACCATGTTCTTGTATGGAATCTGATAGAGAGCACTCTTATCCTCATGGTCACCTGGAAGGAAACCAATCTCTCTGGTAGGAACCAAAGACCTTACAATGTATATTTTATCATAAGGTGTGTTTTCGTCAAGTACTTGTTGTAAAGCAAGATACAATGTAATGAAAGTCTTACCTGTACCTGCAGCACCATGGAGTAAAAGATTCTTACCCTCATTGTACTGAGCAAAAGCAGTCTTCTGATTATCAGTCAATGGTTTGATAGGAACCAGATAGGATGCATCAATAGGTTTTTTGCGTTTCATATGCTTCTTAGACATACCATTTGGAAATGTTTTAGGATTGTTAGTTCCTTTTCGTGCTCTTGCCATAATTTAGGTGAATCGACTCAAGTTTGAACGAGGATGTGCTGCTTGAACTTTAGACATAACCTCTTTGAACCCATCGTCCATCTTAGGTTTGCCATAAGTTTTACCTGCAACACCCGCAGACCAGTCTTTATCCCAGTCTGGGTTGTCCTTACGCCATTGATCATAATCTTTCATAGACATGGAGAGTTCTTTCTTCTCTTCAGTTTTTGTGTTAATTACAGGGTAAGTAGGCATTAGTTCCACTCCATTGCTTCAGAAATTGTAGGAAATTGTTCGACAAAGATATGCTTACAAGCGTCAGCGATATCCATGTGCTCCTGTTGTGTACCATGTCCAGAACGCAATGAGATATAATGCATCCAAGACCGAACACTACCAGACATGTAAAGTTTGGTGGGTGTACATAAAGGTAGAATCATTCTAGCACACTCTTTGGCAATACCGTGATTAAGCATTTCCTCATAAAGTGCAAAGGAGTCATCAATAATTTTACGCATCTTTATATCATACTCCTGAATTAAGAATTCGTCAACATCATCGATGCTATTCTGACGATTCTTTGTGTCTTGACGTCTGAGTTTCGGTAAATCAATCGTACCTAGTAGAGAACTATCAGCGTAGCGTTGTGAAAATTCTTGGTATGTAAAACTACGATGTCTTAGGATCTGTGCAGCAATTGCTCTTGTAGTTGATATTTCTAGAGTCATGAACGCCTGTTCAAAGATACTCCAGTGTTGATGTTTAATACAATACTTTAGCAACCCTGATACCTTAGGGTTGTTTTGATTGTTAGGGTTACTAACCCTCGCTACATAACCAATAGTCTTCTCCGCATCGGGAGTGACCGAAATCAAACTTACATTCATCTGGTTTTTTTCTTCTTGGTAGGTTTCTTTGCCTCTGATGGATCTTGCCACAGTCTAGGATTGATGTTTCCTCTACTCTGGACAAAAGTTACAAAGTCTTTTTTATAGAGATCATAATAATAGTCAAACAATTCCACTCCCTTCTGGGAGATAGTGATGTCGTAACGTTCTTTACCGTCCACCTTATAGGTTACAAGGTAGGCAGTGTAAGGCAACGAAGTGTCGTTTGCCTTTTCTTTATCGCAGTTCTCGTATAGAACTTTCAACTTCTTTTACCCCAATCAATGTTTGGAAATGCTTCTGCAACTGTAGAACGAGTAATCCTTTTGTATTTACTGGTGAGTTTCTTATCCTTTACAAGAACAAGAAGTTCTGCTTCTTCAGCGGATAACCCTTCTAACAGTTGCACAAACATAGACTCCCTCTTAAGACTAGGTAGTTTATCAGCACCACCTTTAACGAACCTGTACAAACCTCGGTACTCTTGTTCTAATCGAGTGTGATCAGTTCCTACTGGTGCATCATTAGGTGTGTAAGGTACGTCGCCTTCGGGGAGCATAGAAATTACACTGTCGTCAAAGTTCCAGATCAAAAGTGACCTGAGTGCTTGACTATTATGTTTGTTGAGAAGTTTTGCCTTCTCTTCTTTTGTTTTTGCGTTTGAGACTTTTCGTAAAACCTCACTGATTAGCAACCTAGGGTTGCTATTGTCCATGTTTCTTGTTGCCATAATGATTTTAAAATAATGAAGTCAGTCGTCCTCGTCGTCGTCTAAGTCTTGGATATCCCAAGGGGATGTAGGTCTGACGTAGATAAGTTCATCATGTAAAATGTTACCGTCCTCGTCAAGCATCTCTGGATGTGTAACTGATTTTGCGTAGGCAGCGTTTTCGATGTAGTCTTCAACGTAACCCTTTGCTAACCATGAAACAGTGATTCCTAAGATGAATGCACCGATGGTAACTAAAGTTGCTAGTGCTATTAGCATGGTTTCCTCCTTAGATGAAAGTTATAATAAATGGAAACCAACCTCCTATGTTTGATGTTAATATTATTTAGAAGGTTTCCTGCGCCCTGGTCTACGATCTATTTCATATTGCCAAGCATCTTGTAGGATCTTGTACAGATAGTCTTTGATCTTTCTTGCCCTTGGTTTTCCAAGGTGACCATACGCTTCACGGATGAATCGATGTTCTGAATCAGACCCACCCTTAATGTATGCATCCAAATCATAACAGAGTTGTGATAAGGTATCGGCAGATGAGGATTGGATAAACTCAGTTATCTCTCTCCTCTTCACCTTGCGAGACTTTAGATAGTCGTATGCTTTGAAATAAAATTTGTTTTGTTCAAAAGCACAATCAATCGATCGTTCCACAAGTTCATAAAATTCATCCATTATCAGATAAGATTGTTTTCACGGAGGTATTGTACAGTCTCGGTGCAACCACCAAGATTAGTACCATTAAGAACTACCTGAGGAAAGGTAGATCCATTACCGAATTGATTATAGAACGCATCGCGCTCAAAGTCAACCCCCAATCTGTATTCTCTAAAATTATATCTCTTTCCCTCAAGCACCTGCTTAATTTTTGTGCAGTAAGGGCAACCAGTACGAGTGTAAACAGCGAAGTTCATAAACATAAAAAGGAGAATAAAAAAGGGGACCCTTAGATCCCCTAGGTTTAATTTATATAGTGTATCTTAGAAGGTATATTTTGCACCCACTTTTCCAGACATATCAAAGTCAGAATCGTTAGTTACACCGTAGACTTCACCGTAAAGGGAAACCTTCTCGCTGATTCCCTTAGATGCTCCAAGGTATCCTGCAAGTTCAGTGTCACCGAACTCGTCAGTAGACTCAGTATGTCCTACAGTAGGTCCTACAGAAGCGTACCAAGCAAGACCGCCTTCAGTCGCGCCTTCGTATCCAACCTGAAGTTCAAGAGCACCACTAGTATATGTTCCATCAGGATAAGAACCGTTTGCTTCTACATTAACGTAAGGACCTGCAAACGCAGCACCAGAGAAAAGAAGAGGAGTTGCAGCGAGTGCTGCGATTGTTGATTTGATCATTTTGTTTAAAAGAATTTACTTGCTGATTAAAATTTTGGTCAGCAGATGATAGATGTCTCGACATGACATCGTGTTAGGTGATTGAAGAAGGACCTAGCGCGAGTAATTGAGGCATTCGGAAATACTTAATCGAAGGGTGGCGTCCCACCTTCACCGATTATTTATAGTAACATGATCCCGAAGTTTTGTCAAGTGTCTTCTGATGACCGTACATTGTGTTTGATCTCTAACAATCTTTCAGCACGTTTTTTCAGAAGTTTTGCATATAAAACATCCTCTTTATTATAATACTCTGGGCAACATTTGCGTGCTTTAATAATTTTCTTTGCTGCCTTTATCGTGTCTTTTAATCTCATTTCGGATTTCCTCTAATTTTTTTCTTGATTCTACTAGCATCTCAGCGACTTTAGATCTTCCTTCATACCATTCATCAGGGTTGTATTGAATATCAATGTAGTCCATTGGATCCATGATCGCTTCAAACTCTGCGTCTCCATCACCTAGGATCTCTTTGAGTTCCTTGGGTAGATCTTCATTTTTTATCTTTGGTAAGTCCATTAATACCCTCCTTCGGATGCACTTGTTGTGATTTCATAACCTATAGAATCTCTGGTATTCCAAATAAGATTACCTAAATTGGAAGCAGATCTTGTAGTTAGGTCTAATGATGTTGATGCAAAGAAGTCTACATTAGCACCTGGGGTAATGTCAAGTTCTGCGTTACAATCATCACCATCGCGATCCATGAAACACAACTGACTATTATTGTTTTTCAATCTGAACCCACCTGAGTTAGCAACGATGGTTGCATTGTAAGTACGTCCCCCTTCAAGAATAACTACTTGACTAGTGTTACCTGAAGTCTGACCTGGAGTTTGTCTGAAGTTTACACCCGCTATCCTGTATGTTCCTAGAGCAGTTCCTGCATCGCTTGGGTTATCATCCCATTCAAAGTCGAGAGTAAACTCTCTACTGCCTGTACCTGTAGTTGTTATACCACCACTAGAATTAAAACTTGCACTGACTGTAGAAGACCCTGCCAGTTTCATTGTGTATGCAACTCCACCTGGATTTTTAGACCAGACATCTTCGTTGCCTGCAGCAGGTGCTGCGTTTGTTACTGTGACCCCAATAATATGAGGTCCGATGCTTACGTTATTAATATTTATAGTACTACTACTTGCAAAACCAGACTGGGATCCGATACTGACTCCATCGAAAGTATAATCAGCACTGTTATCAGCAGAAACTTCCATCACATAGTTACCTGCCTGCGTGATATTAACCTGCACACTTGCGCTGTGAGGCACTCCAGTGAGCGTCTCTACGTTAGATGGGTATACAGCATACTTATTCATCAGAGCGTTCCATGCTTGATGAGGACCAGACTTGACCCAAGGTGATGTAGCACCACCGTAACAAGATGATCCTCTACAGATTTTTAGATACCATCCACCTGGATTTCTATTCCAGTTGTATGCATTACCAATCGGATTACCATCACCGTCTAGAAAACCTGCAGCAGAGTTTGTACATCTTACTACCAAAGTTAGTGTACCACCATTGATAGTAAGAGTCTCTGAATAAGGAGTAGTATACGAACCACCTGCGAAGATACCACCAGGTGCATTGTTGAAGTTTGAAAGTGGAGTGGAAGAGTTATTCAAGAAAACTGACATTGTATCATCACTACCACCAGTGATTGTGTATGTGTCAGTAGCAGGAATAGGAATCAGATAAGTTACTGTCTGCTGTTGTAATGGTAACGTACATTGTTCTGGGTTAACCCATACAGCATACCTGTTTCCTTCATCACTCCAGTATCCTTGAGTGACAACCGTAGTGGCATCATCACCATCTGCTGCTACAGAGAAAGTAGCATTCGTATCGTTACCACCACTGTCTTTAAATTTAAGTTTGGTAAATGTATTATCACGAGTAGGTGCTTGTGCCCTATCTGTGTATGTGATTGGATATGTACCTGTCTGCATCACCTTAGACCTTCTAACGGTTGCTTCTTCGACATCACCTCCACTACCACCTGCACGATATCCAATCCTTGCAATAGCAATACTATCAAAACAGTTTGGATCATTAGTTGAAATAGCATCCATGGTGATATTACCAACTCTAAGATTTCCATTACAATCATCGTCATCACCGTCCATCAAACAAACAACTCTACCATTATCAACTAAACGATATCCTCCAGTATTGTCGTTGTAAGTTACGTTAATAGTTTGTCCTGCAGAGATTGATATATTTTTTGATTGACTCCCTTTCTCACCACTCTGTGTAAAAGTTTGTCCTCCAACTTCGATTGTTGATACCGCAGTTCCTGCATTGTTTGGATCATCATTCCAATCAAAGTCCAGTTGAAGTGTACCAGATCCTTGTCCAGTAATCTCAAGGTCACCTAATTGGTTAAAAAATGCAGAAAGAGATACGTTATTACTTGTCTGTAATTCACCGCTAGAGTTTTGAATAGTTTGTTTGAACTGTACTGTTGTATTGGAATTTCTAAATGCAACAGGAACACGAACCTCACAATATCTAAACTTAGAGTTACGTTGTTTAAATGTTTTAACACTCTGTCCACTATCTTGCTGTGCTTCTAGATCAACAACGTCGTTTTGAGTTCCATCTGGCCAGACTATTTTCAGTCCTTCACCAGAATTGTTAACTGTTTCTCCACCATTTGTATCATTACCTAAGGTCGCATACACAAAAATATGATTTGCGTTATCTAAATCTAGAGTTACAGCAGCAGTTCTTGTAGTTTGTAGAGAACTGAAGGGAGAAGTTCCTGAAGTTCCAAAAGCAATATATTGATTTCCGATATTGTCATGCTCATTTGGTTTTCTAAACCCTCCACGCTCTCCTCTACCATTTCCCCAACTCACTAGAGAAGTACCAGACAACGTAAGAGATAGATCTTCAACGTTATTGCAAATGTGTTGTACAAATTTAAGACCATTGACCTCAATCTTTCCTAGAGCAGTGTCTTTAGTCTTTGGATCGTCATCCCAATTAAGTTCCAATGCAACTCTACCACTAGTAGCACTGCCTGAGACTATAAGATTATCACCTGTAGAATCAAACTGCACAACCATATCATTAGTAACAATGGTTTCTTGAGTCGCACTGGTGACAGGATAAGTTAGAGGTGTAGATTTCTGCTTCCTGTACTTTGTTATTGTTGTGCCTGATGGTGTGAAATACTTAATAGGTTTAATATTAATTTCTGGATCCCAAGCAATACATGAGTCAACATCTAATCTTGGTACAAAGAAAGTGGGATCAAAGTTAAAGTTTGGATTTGGAAAGACACCTGCACAACCTTCCTTAGGAGGATTTTGTCCAGTACAATCCCAAGTGACTGGTAAATCATAAACATACTCACAGTCATGGAAAGTTCCATCTGGTCTTACTTTACATCTCTGTGATATAAACCTTGGTAATCCTGGGAAGAGGTTACGAGTAGGAGGACCTTCAGGCGGGTCGTCTCTAGGGTCACCAATAACTATGATCGAAGGATCCTCTGGTGGTAACAATCCCCCTGGTCGTTGATATACTGTTTCTGTTGGTGGAAGAATTACATCACAAATCGGACCAAAACTTCCTTCTGGATAATAGAATGCCATAAAAAAAGAGGGGGTTGTGTCCCCCTCTATTTAGTTCCATCTCGAACGAAACTATTTATTAACCAATTGACGGTGCAGTTAGAGCAACCTGAGTTGTCTCAGCAGCAGCAAGGTCAAGTGGGAAGTTGTGAGCATTACGCTCGTGCATAACTTCCATACCAAGTCCTGCTCTGTTCAATACGTCTGCCCATGTTGGGATGATCTTACCAGAAGCATCTACAACCGACTGGTTGAAGTTGAATCCGTTAAGGTTGAATGCCATAGTTGACACACCCATTGCAG
>CENK01009612.1_pt1 | contig 18643 bp, 5 predicted proteins | sample 530191 | NCBI WGS metagenome assembly CENK01 (sample SAMEA2619686, study PRJEB7988) | marine metagenome | biome: marine biome (ENVO:00000447); feature: deep chlorophyll maximum layer (ENVO:xxxxxxxx); material: "saline water (ENVO:00002010), including plankton (ENVO:xxxxxxxx)" | depth 60 m | reverse complement strand
GTATCTGTTCACCGACATTAAATGATCCTGAAGTTTCATTCAATGAAATAACTGTTGAATTACCACCAGCACCAACGGCAAATCCACTTGCCCCACTACTTTTTCCTTTTACAAATGAACCTTTTGGTAATTGAGTATTACTTACTGCTTGATTTAAAACTAAATCTGTATTTGTTTGAGCATCAAACAATCTTAATTCCCATCTTGTAGAACCAGTTCCGTCATAAGCAGCATCTTCTAAATTAAAGGCATAAACTCGTGCACTACCAATATTAGTTCCAGTAGAGCTAAAGTTATCAAATAATTTTACTGTGCTTCCTTGAACTGCAATACCTTGTGTGACATTATTCAACTTTAAAATATTTCCCATCTCAAAACCAACACCAATATCACTTCTAATCCCAACATCTCTTGGTTTATCAACATCTACAATTGTCGTTCCTGCTTTTTCAATATCATATCCCCTTACATATGCTTCTCCAGAAGATATTTTTAAACACATCAAATCATCTGATGGTGTGTTTTCTTGATCTGTGGTATCACTTTCAAAAAATAATCCACCATTTCCTAAGTTATCATTTAATGAATTAAACAAATTCATTTTAAATGGTTCGACGCTGTAATCACCAGACTCTTCGTAAGTTCTTTCTGCAATCCAATCACGAATTTTGTTGTACTCACTCTTTGGTTGTATTATTTTTAGTATGCCATCATCAAGTCTTAATAACTCAATAAAATTAGTATCATTTTTATCAGTTAATAATTTTTTAGTTAATATTAATTCTATGCTAAGTCTATCAGCACCTGGTGCTGCAAAATTAGTAAATCCTTTTGCATTATCAAATAAGGAATTATCTTCTTTTGCATCTACAATTAATTCATTAATCTGCAATCCAACTCTATATTTTGGATTATTTGAATAATGATCTAATATAATTGTTTGATCGGAAACATTAACAAAAAATCCCCTTACATAATATACTCCCTCAGAAATAAATGCAGCAGATCCAATGGCAGTTGCATCTTCAGAAACTAGTGATGCAAATGGAGTATTAGCATTAATTGTAGTATTACCATATACCACAGATTCGGTTGCACTTAATGTCTCCCCATCCACAAAGGCAGTATATTGTAAATTGTTATCAGCACTTAAGTAAGTTACATATAAAGTTATATTTTCTACATCACCACCATCTGGAAGAGAAACAAATTTTATAACTGCTTCAATTCCTGATTCTGATCCAACTATTCTCTTTCCGATAAAATTATCAATGTATACTGATATATCAATATTGAAATTAGTGCTATTTAACTTTACTGCATTATATTGTGTATCATATGCAATTCCACCAGGTATTACAACTGAACCTTCTTTAAATATATGATCACCAAATTTTTCAATTTGATTCTGTAATATTGATTGTTCCTGTGTTAATTCTCTTGCCTGTACTGGAAAACCAGGTTTGTAAAGAATCCTATGAAAATTTTTCTGATTATCAAAATCATCATAATATGGACTTGTATTTAAATTAATTTTTTGTGACATTTTCTTTAGAATTCCAGAATAATTTTAACGTCTTCTTTTTGTCTGATGTTTCTTTCAACTTTTGTTCGATTATCGATGTAAATTACATCACCAGTCTTTTTATTTATTTCTGGATTAGCTAAACCATTTGTAAACTGAACACCTAAATTAGTCTGTTTACTACCAATTATAGTTGTAATTCCAGAAAAGTTTTCAATAGTAGAGTCAAATGAAACTGCTCCACCTTGACCAAAAATTTTATCACCAGATCCGTCTGTGTTCTCAAAAGATAATACTTTTGATCTTGTAGTTATATTTGTAAAATCAGTATTATCAAAAGAAGTTGGATTCAAATAAGAACTTCTATCTTGAATATATTTCAAAACTTTAGTATCTTTGTCATATGATGATACAATTCCCTTTGCAATACCACCAGTAACAGATTGTGTAATACCAATACCAATTAAAGCATTAAAATCTGTGCTTGCATCTATTGCATCATTTAATTTAATAGAAAATGAAGATGAAAACTGTGAAGTAGTTAATATACCAGAATTTGTAAAGTTTTTTGGATTTTTAATGATTCCTACTTGACCAAAATGAGTATCTGTAGGAAAATCTTTTGTCGAATCATCAAAACGTGAATAAACTAAAACTTTATCAGCACCTAACTCAGTATAGATATCGAATCCGTGACCTTTAGATGGTGGAATTATCGGTATTAATTTTGCACGAGTTGATGGTGTGCCAAGATCTATTAAATCTACCATTCCAAATGTATATCCAGAACCACCAGCAGTAACAATTACATCAGTAATCACACCACCAGTAACAGTTACTAATGCCTTTGCACCACTACCATCACCAAGTATATTACAAACTGTGCTTTGATCCGTATAACCAGTTCCACCAGTTTCAATATATACTTTTCTTATTTGATTTTTATTGATATCAGAATCTCCTGCTTCTCTGATTGACTGTATTTGTGAATCAGTAGTTGTTGACCAATCATTTGGTAAAACAATATATTCAGTTGAATCAAATTTAACGACATCACTTGGGGAAACTGTAAACAAATATTTCCACACATAAGGATCTTGTGTACCAGCTGTGGATGGTTCTAAATCTGTAAATGTTGGTTCATCTAGTGAATCAACACCTTTAGGAGTATCACCAGTACCACCATTACTTAAACAAATGTAAACTTTAAACTCAGATGTTATTACATAATAATTCGTTTTATATAAACTTCCAGTTTGTGAGTTTGGTGCTTTATTTGCCTCTTCACTATAATCATGACGATATATATCGTACTTTGTGTTAGCTGCCCAACTATGTTTTTTTACTACTCTTCTTATATTTGAAGAATTTATTTTTTTTCCGAATAGTGAAGTATCTCTGTAGTGTGTTAGATATTGTTGATTATCGACTGGATTAGATGGCCAAGATGTTGTTCTACCAAAACCAGCTACTGCTGGATTAGGCAATCCTAAAAATACATAGTAAGAATTATTAGAGTCTAAAACAGAATCTACAAAATTACCTGCGTTTGCTATTCTAAATTGATCTGTTACTACCGCTGGCATATTAATAGTTTTTTAGATATTTATACATAATATTTAACATTAATTAATTAGGTGTCAATAATCCACCAGATTTATTGAATGTATCGTTACCACCAGTCCTCTTAAGTGTTGGGAATGTTGATAATCCAGCATCAATAGTTAATCCTGTAACTCCTATTGATACAGGTGATGATGATCTTGTAAACCCACTTATTTTTGCTATGGAATACTTTCCAACTGGTTCCGTCGCAAATCCAACAGCACTTAATCCAGTAGTGGATGTGTTAGATTTTATTAAACAAGTAACAACTCCAACACTACCATCACTTGTGAATGATGCAACGGTGTATACATTATCTATGAATGTTGTTCCAATACCCACTGTATCTGTATCGGTGCCACTATTACTTATAGATATAAGTCCCGAACCAATAGAAGTATCAAAGATATAAATCGGATCCCCAACATTTATTGGATTAAAGTTTGCACCATCTCTATTAAGGGTAAACTTCAATCCTAATTTATTTGATAAGGTTGTTGTTCCGATTCCTGTAATCAAACCAGTGCTTTCCAAAATAGTTAACCCTGAAGTTGTTAAATTTTCAAAGGTGCTTGATTCTATAGGACTCTCTATTAAAACTTGAGGTGCGATGGTATATCCTAAACCTGGATTTGTAATTTGTATATCATATAAAAAATCACCTCCCAAGACTGCAGTAGCAGTTGCTGTTGTTCCTACACCAACACCAATACTTGGTGGAGCAGAAATAGAAACTGTTGGGGCTGATGCATACCCAGAACCAACGTTAGTTATTGTAATTCCACTTACTGTTCCTGAAGAAACAGTTGCAGTTGCAGATGCATTTACAGAGTCAGTTTTGTTTAAATTAGTAATTAATGCATTTATCAACACTGTTCCTTCATCTTCATAATTGAATAAATCTGCATTATCTGTAAATAACACTGTATCTGTAGTAGAAACATCATCAATTATTTTTGCAATCGGTATTATTATAGGTTCTAATTCAGACCTTTTCTTAGAAATTACAACTTTATTAATAGTAACATCATTTTTTTGTTTAATAAGTGTTAAAGGTCTTGAAATTGTTTCACTAATACCTTGATTTCGATATACATTTGTATCTAAAACAGTTGATGTAGTAATACCTGTTATAGTTCGTTCATCTTGTTGCAATATTTGATTACCAGATTCGATTCTTACCTCATCACCTGTTTTTATGTTTGAGTCATCCCCATCACGAATTAACGAGTCTACCCCACCTGTTCCCCTATAAAAGAGAATACTAACATCATCAGCATCATTTTTACCCACTCCAGATTCACCAGATGGTGCTACACTAAAGTTTATAGAAGTTCCACCATTTATGGTATATGCTTTAAGTGGTTCTTGAATGATGCCATTTATAGTGACTAGGAATATATTTTCTATTTCAACACTTTCAGATAGTGTATTACCTGCCTCTACACTAATCAATTCATTATTAAAGTTAAGTGGAAACTTAGTTCTTGTTCCATTTTGAAGTGATTTAATAGAATCAATGTAATCAAATTCACCAAACTGCCACATTGCAAATCTATCCTTATAAACTTGATCGATACTTAGAGTTGATTTAGTTTGAAGAGATCCCATACCCTTTGCAGTCACTAAACCTACTGCTTCAACAACATCACCTTTTCTGAATCCATACCCAGAATTTACAATTTCATATCTTGAAATTTCAAACATTGTTGAACCTATTCCAGTAGTTGCACTTGCACTTACTATTGCATTCACCCTCAAATTATTTCCAGTGTCAGTTGTAGTACCAATACCAAATCTTGAAATACCAGTTACTGACAAATTGGAGTATGATGGTTCAGATACAAATACTTCAGGATCTTTATAATTTGATCCTGCTGATGCAATTGTAAATATTGCTGTTCCACCAACACCTGCAGTTGCAGTTATTTGTGCACCACTTCCAACATTGACACCAACATCCACACTGAATACATCAGGAGTTAATACATCGACCACTGTATTGATACCAGCAACTGGATCAGTTGATCTTGGATATGGATGAACTGTTTTGAAATTATCCCTTGCACATGTGAATCTAATTGAACCAGTTTTAATTCCAACCAGATCATTATCACTCATACCATGATTTGGAGAGGTAATAACTAAAACACCTGTTGTGGGGTTATATTCGGCATTAGTTGCAGTAATATCACCACCAGTATTTTTATCAATACCATTCACATCAGCAGACACAAAACGATGCTCATATCCAAAATCTTCAACAGTTACTCCGATGGACACTATTCCATTATATCCAGATCCAAATGTTAAATTACTAAAATATGGATAAGCATTACCTGATCCAACATAAGCATGAGGAATTGTGCTAACACCAATGTTAACACCAAATATATTTGTTGCTGCTATTGATACGACAGGGAATTTATCTCCTATTGAACCATCAGGGAAGATAGTTGTTGTAACTCCAGCGTGAGGAGCAGCACAAGCAAATTCTAAACCTCCAAGTAATACCACCTCATTTGAATTTTTAAATTTATGTTCGTTAACAGTTTTGACTGTCATTATACCTGTCACTTCATTATAAGTAGCAGTTTGAATTCCTAATGCAGATCCACTATATGCGACTCCAACAACGTTTGTTATCTGTCCTGATGCATTTATAGATGCCTTCACTTTTGCACCTACCAGAGGAGCATAACCTAATCCTGTAACAGTTGATCCAAATGATATAGGGATACCACCTCTTGGTAGATCGTTAAAGTTAATGTTATTATTTGAAATGAATGGAGATCCATCAGATGATGTTATTCCAGAAAATACAACACTTGTAACTCCTGTGGCACCACTACCACTTTCAATAATTTTGAAGTTCTTGCTTGGGTTGAATTCTGTCGATGGTGATTGGAAAATACCATTTATGAATAAAACACCATTTCCTCCACTTACTCCAATTCCAATTGTATTAGCTCCTCCAACTTTTAAAGTAAATGATGATTTTATTCCTGTAAAGCTATCCGAAATATCATCATATATTATATTACTAGTATAATCATTTCTCAAATAAACTCTTCCATTAAAGGATGATCTTGGAAAATCTAAATTACTATCATCCTTTACTCTGTTGGGATTACCTCTAGGTGGATCACTCAAAAATAATTTGCTACCAACTATATTGTAAGTTCCAACAAATCTTTTAACTGTGGCACCACCACTATGAGTAGAATTAGCAGTTCCTACAAATCCTCTCTCAACTTCAACTACATTAAATGTTCCTCCTGTTCCGACAGGACTTCCACTAGTTGTTGCAACCCCCACATTTATGACTTTTAAGAATTCATTATTTATTTTTAAGATATCACTCACTGAGATTGAAGATATCCCACTCAAATTAATGATACTTGTGGTCAATCCAACATTATTATCTACTGAATAAGTTACATTAGTGTCAATTAAGGGAGATTGTACAACATCATCAATTGAAATAAGTGCTTTCTCATTTGTTTTCCCCATTGTAAATTCATGAACATTTCCCTCACCCACACTCATGAATGTGACTGCTGCACCCGATCTTGTAGTTGATATGAAGAATGAGTTTTTATCAACAGTTTTTGCAAATACAGTTGAGGGAAGAATATCAACAGCAGATCCATTTTTATATTGTATAGCAGTCGAACCAACACCAACAAATGAGGATTTAGGGATATAAGATAACTCTTCATTCTCTCTAAAGAAATGATTTGATATTGTGAATTTACCAGTTGATAAATTCAATACAGAAGAATTTGAAGGATTAAATGACTTTGTAAAAATTGGTGTGGAGTTAATATTCAAATCAAACTCTGTTTTTCTAACTCTAACTCCCTCTAAAGCATTGTATTCTTTTACTTCATTAGTTTCTTTTATACCACCATATACCAAATCTAAAGGTGTGTTAATTTTGTCCAATGCATTATAAAAACAATGATTTAATGAAACAACAGTAGATATACCACTTGAATTATCTGGATGAAATTTTAGTTCAAAAATATTTGATGTATAAGACGCACTAAATGTTCCCAACCCTAATGATGGATCATATTCTGAATTATAATTTTTGGTAATTGATAATGAACCAGATCGTTGAACATATGCATCTGTTCCATCATGTATAGCTAGAACTTCATGTAGAGCCTTTGATGATCCTATACTAACTTCAACGACTGATTTTATTGAATTAAATAATTGTGAATTCAAACTAATGATTGTTGAAATACCTGTATTTGTTGATGATAGTCCTGAATATAATGTTGTTCTTTCAGATTCATCTAATTGACCATTTGCCTTAAATCTATAAGTTCCGTTGGTAACTCCAGTTGTGCCGATACCAATCACTTTTGCTTTTAATTTAATATTATTAGAACCTGTTAGATTATTTTCAAAAGTTAAATTTAAGTTATTATTAGATATTGTAGCAGTGATAATTCCTATTTGGTTGGTAGATAATTGATTTGTTTCAGTGTCTATGAATGCTTGTGCAATAAATGAATCATTACTACTATGAGAGACAAAAGTCTCTACTAAATTCATTTCATTAGTATTAGTATTGATTACATTTACTAATGCATGTATTGATTCAAATTCATTTGTGGGAACTGAAATAATATTTGTTGTAACACCTACTTGAATTGTTTTTATGACAGATGTTAAATTAATTGGTCCTATTGATGTTGTTCCAACACCAATGACAGAACTTGTAAAATTAGATGAGAATAATTTCAAATCATAATCAATATCGGAATTTGTATCTGAAGATGGTGAAAATCTAAATGTTTCAATTAACGTATTATTATCTTCAAATAATTTAAAATCAGCAAAATTATTTTCCTTTGAATTTGTAAATCCAATACCCGAATTTATCAATCTACCTTTCTCAAGAAGAATATTAGTATCACCATTACTCAATACTATAAAATCTGAAAATTGTATTCTATTAACTTGAGTGGAATTACTTTCAGTACGAATTAAAATATTATTGAATAATTCATTTTCATTTGGATCAAATTGTAATAAAGTTAGAAAATCGTCAGGATCTCCTTCTAGGTTAGAAAATTCTTGATTTATATTATCAATCACAAGAACATCATTTGTATCACAACTAATATAATTAGATAATCGAATATTATCAAAAACGATCTTTCTAGTCACATTATCATCAGTTACTTCATCGTCTCTTACTGTGTCAATATTTCTTAATTCATCTACCCTTCTTTCATCAATCATATCTAAGGTAATTGATACTTCAGTTGAAGATCCTATGGATATGGTAGATGTAGAAGTTATTCCAGTGTCAGCAAAATTTTTAGTTCCACTTGCATGTAATAAATTATTAACAGGTGTTATGATATTTCTCCATTCCAAAGGACTTTGAACAGAGTATGACATGTTTTGATAATAATCATTATCAGGTATGACCTGAAAATCTTCGTTTAACTTTCCAATGTTATCATTCCACCCAATCCTCTTTGAAATAGAAAAATTAGTTTTTAATCTTCCTTTATTTTCTATAATTTTAGAAACTGTGGATTGACTACCTGAATTTTTTCCTGATATTATATCACCCACATTTAAATCATCTGTACCAAATATTTTTAACTTACTATTAGAAATTTTTAATACTTTTAAATCTGTATTTTTATTATTGACTCTTAATGATTCATCTATATCAAACAAAGATTGATTTTGTGTTACAAAGAATTTAGGATAATCTGCTTCATTTATGATATTTGCAAAAGTTGTCACGATTGTTTTTGCAGTACCTGTATTGGTTGTTCCAAACTCAGAAACATCAATAGTAACTTCCGCAAATCCTGATACATTTGGGTTGAATCCACTAACTTTTAATAAATTAAATCCATAATCTTTAGAATTGAATCCAGAACCAACTCCAGAAATTTTTTCTATACCCTCTATGAAAACTCTATCATTAACCGCAAATGGATTTGATGGGAATTGTGGTTGTGGAGTTGATATCTTACATGTGTAAGAGGATCCTGCGTTAGATTTAACCTCAAGTATTGTGATTCCGTTTGTATTATTTACTGTTTTTAGAGTTACTGTATTTGCTGGCAATCCTATCGGAAGTTCGTCAATATTAACAGATAAAATACTATTTTCAAGCATTACTGGTTCTAAAAATCCACTTTCAATTTTTGAACCACTATCAGAATTAACAATTACAATATCTGGTGCAGTTATATAATCAGATCCACCATTAGTAACACTGACAATACCTAAAGTATTTGAATTAGAAACTTCAATAGTTGAAGCTATCAAACTCTCTGGTTCTAAAGTTTTATCCGAAGAATATTCAAATCCTTCATTAATAACTCTTACAGATTCTACAATTCCAATTGAATTTGATGTTGGTATGATGACAGCATCTTTACCAACAGAAGTTCCCGAAACACCAACAAAATCAGGTATTTTTTTATAACTGGATCCACTTGAAATTATTTTTATTGCCTTGATACCACCTTTTGCTGTTTTTGAATTTGTGTCATATGTTGTATTCGATTCAATATTACTATAAGATAATTTTTCAGGGTTTTCACCTAAAAATAAACTAAAAGATGTATCATTTATCTTACTGATATTATATGAACCACTATATCCACTATCTACAAATATTATTTCTGAATAGTTTTTAACCTCAACATCAGTTGTACTAATTGATCCAGATTTTTCAAGATTATAATATATTTTTTCTGGTAAAGCAGTTCCAAATCCAATCGTTGTTGTTGTTATTGAACCAGTGGTATTCGCAACAGAAACTATGTTAAAAGTAGTAGAAATTCCAGACGATGTAAATTCATTTTTATAATTTTGATCATAGTAAAATTTCAAACTATAATCAGAAACCGAAGAATCAGACAAATCAAATCTTAAGTTATTATTCTTTATAGAAATTAATTGTGGATTAATTAAAGATAGAGATTGTGATGTGCCTCCAGTTGACCCCAAACCAACTATATTTGGTATTAATTTTTTTGAATCTTTAAATGTTTTTGCTAATTTTATATTATCATCATCAACTTTATATACAAAATAATTTTGATTTTGTAATCCTTCTGGAAGTAAATTTGCTGTATATTTGACTTTTTCTCCAGTTTTTAATCCATGATTTAATATATTGATTTTATTTGATAATGTTGATATTCCAGTATTACTAAATGAAATTGGATTAATTAATAAATTACCTGTTTGAGTATCTCTTAATATTCTTACGTGAGTTGATGTTCCAATACCAACAGATAATTTAGGTTTAACTAATAAATCAATAGAATCATTGTTTTCTAAATCATGTGAAGATGCTGTGGTCACAGTTGCTTTCACTCTACTGAGAGTGCATTTTACTTGAGTTAAATCTGTTTCAAATGAATATAAATCACTATCAGCACTATTAATATTTCTAAAGTAAACTTCATTAAAATTATTTCCAATACCTGTTTTTATACCTATTGTGTTGATCGTTTTATTCACAATATAAAGTGAATCACCGTTTGTTAAATTGAATGTAGATGCGGATGTATTTGTAGATACTGCAATTACAGGAGATCCAGATGGTATTGTAAATATTACTTTTTGATTTGTTTTAAATGGATGATTTTCAAGGTATATTTGTTTTGTTGGTACATTTCTTGTTATATTTGCACCAGCAAAGGAGAATGATAATGTATTTTCAGTTCCATCATCAGTTCCCAAACCAACTGTTTGATCTGGATTGAAAAATACTTTTTTGTTGATTATAGAATCAAAGAAAGATATATTTTTATTAAATGTGAATAAATCAGGTAAATAATTTACTTGTGTTCCTTGAGGATGAATTGTTCCAAAAGCAAAACCATCCCTTTGAACAGTTAAAATATTTAAATTATCATAGATATTCAATATTTTTAAAGTTTCAGTTCCTATACCAATACTACTTCCTATAGAAATAGAAGATGGTATGTTCGATACAAATATTTCTGTTGTAAATCCTGCAACTGGTGAAGCAGTCGTTGATGAAATTGTTCTTGAAGCAAAAGTGCTTATTCCAATTTTGTAACTTCCATTCAATGATGATAAATCAGTTGTCAAACCTGATATATTAACTTCATCATTAGTATTAAAAATATGATTATCTGGTGTAATTACTTTTATCTTACCTTCTGACCATAATAATACTGAATTTTCTATTTTTTCAATTACAGAGGTTAAGTTTGTTACTGGTTTTCCCTCTACTTTTGATATTGATGTAATTAAATTGTTATTATTGGTATCCGAATCGAAATTTAACAATTCATCTACTTTATAATCAGATCCACTGTTTAAAATGTCAAATCCTGTGACTGATCCAGATGAAACTGACAATATTTCTATCTTTTGATCTTCAATCTCATTAGTTTCAACAATAAAATCATTATTTGCAAAATTGTCAGATACTTTATATGGGAATGTATTTCTTAATAAATTGCTACCACCAAAATCAAAATTTGTTTGTGAATTGGTTTCAAAATTAAAATCTATCTTTTTAGATCTATATGTGTTTCCTATAAAATATGGAAATATGGGTTTATTGTCACTATCTAAAATTGCATGATATACATATGTTCCATTAGGAAAATCTTTTGTAACTTCATATCTACCATTATGTTCATCCAAATCTCCACTATTTGTAAATGTATAGTCCTCTACAAAAAAACCATCCACAAAATTTGGTCTATCAGTAATATTAGAAGTTAAAAGTTGATACCCAGAAACTAATCTTTTTTTACCAACATTATTACTAGGAGGATTCTCTGGATCATCAAAACCAAAAGGTCCATATATGGGATTTCCGTCATACGCCCATCCAATAATTTCAGAAATTTCTGCACCACCATCATCAAATGGACTTGTAGAATAACCAATAAAACTATATTTTAGTTTATTTTCCGATTCTTCTAGATGTTCAGTAACATCAGTATCATCTTCATTTTTTCCTTTGTTTATAGTAAGTGATCTTACATTAGAATTAAATAATGAATTTTTACCTGCGGGTTTAACATTTATTGATGATGAAGTTGAATATCCAATTCCAGAATTAATGATTATAACTTCTGTTATTTTTTGATTTGATATTACTGGTCTTAATAGTCCTCCAACACCTTTGCCAGTTGAATCTATAACCTCAAGATCAGGAACTGAGAAATATTCTCCTCCACCTGATTGAATTGTAACTTCTGAAATTTCACCATTTTTGATAATAGGTGTTAATGATGCATTTTTACCATTTTTTAAAGTTATTATTGGTCTTTTATGATTATTAACAGTTGTTGAACCATAACCAGTACCAGATTCATAAAGATATAATTGTTCTATCGATCCTCTAACTTTAGGTGTTGCAATTATACTTGTTGTACCAACTCCTACCATATCAAATTCTACAGATACTTTAATTTCTGGAAATTTGAAAGTGTGAGTTCCTGAACCCACAGAATTTAAAGTTACTATCTCACCTCTTTGATAATTTGATAGAATTGTCCCACCAACTCCAGCATTACTTAAACTAAAAGAATTATCATTACTTCCAATAATATAATAACTATTATTCTGATTTAATCCTGAAATGTTTCCAATATATTCTACCAAATCACCGTCATTAAATCCATGATTTATAAAATTAATTGTATTGTTTGATGTTGATATACCTGTTGGTTTAACAATTAATTTTCTATTGGTATAATTTTGACCACCATTTATTACCTTCAAATCTAATAAAGAATTTCTCAACCCAACTTTAAAAATATGATCTCCTAATCCAGTATTAAAACCTAAATTTATGGTTGATATACCAGATGAATAATCTTCATATGTTTCATACAATTTAATTGTTTTTGAATTAACAATTTTAGGATAATAGATTGCATTATTAACTAACTTATTAGTTGCAACACCTACAATTTTTATAGATTCTCGTGAATTTGAATCATAAATTATTTGTTCTCCATCAATAAAATTATGTTCTTCCAAAAATGTAATAGTTTCATTAGATGTATTAATACCACTGCTAACATTATTTGCTATGGGTTCTGTTTTGAAAAATTCTTCCCTAAATCTTGTGCCTATGATTGGTTCTAATATACAACCAGATCCATTACCTCCAGTTATTCCTATTGATACTATTCGATCAACATCAAAATTTTGAGGATCTATAAAAACATCTTCAATTTTACCAGATACAACAGGTTGCACTAATGCAGTTGTGCCAATTCCAGTTGATATTGTAATACTAGGTAGATTTATTACATCATAATCTTCACCAGAATTTAAAACATCAACAGAACTTAATGGTCCAAAATATATTTTATCATTTGATTTATAATTTGTTACTTCAACTCCGTTAATTAATATTCCTGTCTCACCAACAGGTGTTATATCATTTCCCCCATTACCTAAATTTTGATTTAAAGGGAATTTTTTAATTAGTTTTTGAGATCCAATTTCATCTGATCTTTGTGAATATAAAATAAAATTATGAATCCCATCATTCTGATCTCTTGAAACATTAATATTTTTCCCATAATCTAATCCTGAAGGGGATCCATATAATTTAATTTTTCGATCATTATCAAAAACTTCTAGATAATATGAACCTGTTTCTAAACCTACAAGAGAATTTCCATTAGTAAAACTATAAAATATTTTATCTCCAGTTTTAAATGGAACATCAGATCCAAAAACTATTGTTGAAAAAGTTTGTTCATCATCTATAGATCCATCTAACTGCACATCATCAGGATTTGCAAAGTTTGCAGAAATCTTTTTCGTATTTAGTTGTATTTGATTAAAATACTTACCACTTACACTAGAATATGATGGTAATGAATTTGATGCAACATATGCATCTTCATTTCCAATATAAACATTTTGAATATCTGATACTAAATTAGAACCATACTCTATTGGGGCACCAGAACTGTTTGGTTTATTTAATTTTTTCCTTAATTTAAATTTTTCTTTATCCTCTTCAGTTACAAAATCTGAAATGACATCATCACTTAAATCAACTGAATTTGCAGTTTTATTAACATCTACTACACGAATATCATTAGATGATGGTATAATATTATTACTATCTTTTTGAACAATCTCAACAATATCTCCAATCTTCAAACTTGATTGATCAATTATACTACCTAAAGTGTAAGTATTACTAACTTTACCTGTTATGAAATATGAAGAACTAGTATTATAAATCCAAGAATTTGAAAAAGTTTGTTTATATGTTGCATTACTTTCAGGATTTTGAACTTTGTCACCAATATTTTTTACAGAAATTATTTCTCCCTCATCAACATCAATATTTCCCTCTTGCTCAAATTCAGAAATAACTCCAGTCAGTCTTAAAACTACTTTTTTATCTAAATCACCATCCTCAAATCCAAAATAAGTGATATTTGATCGAATATTTTGTATTGGTTGTATTGCACTTGTAATACCTGTACAATTCAAAAATTGATTTACTGTTTTATCAGTGTATGTTATGGTGTTTACACCTGATACAATAGTTCCTGCAGTTCCAAAACCAACTGTCGAATCAACTGATATAACACTTGCCCCAACAGATACATTTTCTATCGATTTCGTATTTGGAACTACAATGAAATCACTTAGGACATCTGAATTATTATCATAACCAATAAATAAACCGATCTTATAATAAGTTGTAATTCCACTAAGTCCAGAATCAGTTCTTTCAAAAGGTTCAATTTCTGATATTGATGCATTTACATCTATATCAAGATCACTTCTGAATAAAGATTGTCCAGTTAATCCTTTAAGTAAAGATTGTCCTTGAAGTTTTCGAGGATTTCCTTCTAAAAGTTCTGCAATACAAATTCTTCTTCGAACATAATTTGCAAATGAAGGTTTTACTAATCTTTCTTCTAAATTAATAATAGTAGGTTTTACACCATATAAAACATTGAACAATATTCTAAATGACTCATCTGTACCCTTTGTTTGGTATAATGATCTTGCTTCACCTATAAATGTTCCTACATCGAGATTGGATTGAAAATCTGTGCCTTCTAATCCTGGTAAAAATGTTTTCTTAAATTTTTTATAAAATTCTTTTAAAAATAATGAACTTAAGTTTTGAACTGTGGATGATACTTCATGCTCTTCTGCAGATGATGAACTGAATACTAAGTCTTCTTTATTTGTATCCGAATGGTAACTGGTAATACCACTAAAACCACGTTCACAACCTGTAAAAGTATTGGTTGTAATTCCAGTATAAGTTATTATCTCATTACCAATCTTTAACAAACCATATTGATTTGGAAATCCCTTGGTACTACTAACTTCTATTGTTTCTGCACCAACAGTAGTAATACCAGATGTAGTGGCACTATCAACTATAACTTCTGGTGTTAAATTATCAACATTAATATATTGTTCTAAATTATCAGAAATATCAGTAGGACCACCTTGATATTCTTGAGAAATGTAATATTGTTTTAAAAAATCAACAGTAAGAGGACTTTCATCCCGAATAAAATTGGGAAGTTGATTAGATAATATATCTTGTATTTTTACTTTACTTATAATCCCTGTTTGTATCATGTCCTAATTATTTTTCCGTTTGGATAACTTGATGAATAGAAATCTCTGGTAAACTGTACTCCAGAAACTTCATCCCCAGATGAAATAACATCTCTTACCATATTTATTGAGCTATTTGAGATGTTAAATGAGACATACAAATCCTTTAACCCCACAACATCATTTGATCTAGGGAATGCTTGTATTTCAACAATATTATTTGGTTTTTCAGTAGATATAAAATTAATCGTAGATAAATTTACCTCACCTTTTTCATAATCTATTGTACCTGCAGTTGAAGAAACATTTTTAATTGTTCCATCAGATAATATTTGAATAATACGTAAAACTCCTGTTGTAAGATCAGAATTTGGCATATCTGATAAGTAAAGTGTTCCTGATGTACCATAAATTGTAAAACCAGTTGATTTTATATTAAATCCATTGGGATCTACATGAAATTTGTTACCAAAACATAATTCATATTGAGAAAATTGATTTGGTACTACTTGTAAGTTGCGACGTATTTTAATTTTAGTTATGTTTGATGTAATAGATTGATCAGTGCCATCAATAACTCCTAAAAGTTTACTATATTTTAATCTTCCACCAAATTGATTTAAATTAATTGATTGTGAATATTTTGTAAGAGAGTTTATAACATTTGTCTTTAAAGAATCAGCTGATGAGGTAAAAGAGTCATTATAATATACATTTGAGTCAATTTCAATGTATAATATTTTAAGATCTACAATTTTTTGATTAATACCTGAAATTGTATATTGCTTTAATTTTGATAAAATTTGATTTTTTGAAAAATCTGATAATAAATCACCATTTTTGGGTTTTATACTGATTACAACTGTTCCAAATTCTGGAGGATCAAGTTCTTCACCACCAATTACTGAAACAGACTCTGTATTTGGATAGATTTTCTTGATTACTGCCTCATAATCTCTTGATGTTACTGCTCGATTCTGTGATGAGTATGTTATAGGTGAAAAATACTTAATTGAATCAATAGATTCAATATTTCCACCATTTTGTGCCTTAACATTCGTTATAATTGATGGAGTCGTAAAATTTATATTAGTATTTCCAGATTTAAATATCCCTGAGAAAGTGAAGAATTGTGCACCATTTCCTTCCTCACCATCTGTTATAATATATTTGACTGTTACTTCATCACCATCCTGATTAACATCATTTCCTAATTTTCTACCAAAAAATCCATCTCCAAATTTTAATTCATATCTTTCATCCTGTATTTCTTTAATTAAGAAAATTTTTGAATTTGAATCAATGTTAATAATATCATCTATTAAATTATATTCTGTGCCACTTCCATCAGATCCAGAGGGTTTGACATGAACAACAATTTTTGATGTGTCAATAAAAGCATTATCTAATATAAATCTTTGATCAAGTGATCCATCATACTTAAATGTCTTTTCAAGATAGGTTCCTTGGTATATATTGATATTTTCAAACTTTGCGACGTTATCTACGACGTTCGCACTTATTGATTCAGTAATTGCAAAGGTATATGTTTCATTATCAACATCACCAGTACACACTATACCAGGTTGTAGGGTAATTGAACTTACATTATTAGTAATACTAACATCAAAGGATATTTGTGCGTTTGCTGCCGTTCTAGATCGTGGTGTATATCCAATATTTCCTGCTAATGATACTACATTTTCTCTCAAAGTGGCAGAATCGAGAAAAGATTCATTCACAACCATATTTGAGTTGAATGCAGAAATATATGTATTGTATGCGAGAGTGTCAATTAAGACAGAAAAGTTTGAACCATCAAAATCAAAGTCTGTAAAGTTAGAATTTGCTCTTAAATAGTCTTTAATTGACGTTTTTATCTGATCGAAATCGAGATTTGTGAAGTTTGAGAAAGGCATATTACCTTGTTGCCTCTAATATAAATGAATATTCTTGAGTTGGGAACTCTTGACCGACAATATCATAAATTACAGTGACTTCAAACTGATTTAAATCAGGTTGTGGGTCAACTTCAACCCTTACATTATCAACTCTTAGCTCAAAATTTTCAATTGAAGTCTTAATTTGCTCCTGAATTTCGTTTGCTGTACCAAAATCAACAAAATCAAAGAGACTTCGGTACACATCTGACCCAAAATCAGGATTAAAAAACTTTTCAGACGGTATAGTTTCAACAACATTACGCACAGATCGACGAATTGCACTCTCATTTTTGAGAATTGGTAAATCTTTTGTGACTGGATGAGGTGAAAACGATAAACTAATGTCTTTAAACGCTCTTGATACCCTTTTGATTGCCATGAACCAAGTTTTATATTTATTTATACCGTTTTTTTAATTATTTTTTTGACTTTCACTTAGAAATAGAGGTTTTTCTTCCTCTTCTTCCTTAAAATATGCATCACCATCATATTCACTGATTAATTTTTTACCAGATTTTTCAAATTCTTCACTTTTATCGACTTTAATAACCATTTTAATACCTTTAATGTCTGTAATAATTTATTTATCCCAACTCTGGTTCAGTATTCTCAATTGCGGTATTTCCTGCTCCAATATTAGTATCAACTGATCTCTCTTTTGATGTTTTCCAAAAATAATTATCTTCTGACCCTAATCCATCACGATCATGACCATTCTCCACCTGATAGTACACGGTTGATACCTTAAAATCAGGAATCTTGGGTGTCTCAGGAGTGATACTGTTGTCATAGATCCTCATTCTGTTGTTTGGATAGAGGCAAAACTGACCATTATCCAATTCAAGGAGGTTATGAGACTTATGTTCGGCAGGTTGTTCACTAGTTGAGTAATCAATCGCATCAACATCAGAGTGATAGTTGTCAAGAGTACATATGTACGTGCCCGTCTGATTGCCATAAT
>CENK01018315.1_pt1 | contig 18854 bp, 9 predicted proteins | sample 530191 | NCBI WGS metagenome assembly CENK01 (sample SAMEA2619686, study PRJEB7988) | marine metagenome | biome: marine biome (ENVO:00000447); feature: deep chlorophyll maximum layer (ENVO:xxxxxxxx); material: "saline water (ENVO:00002010), including plankton (ENVO:xxxxxxxx)" | depth 60 m | reverse complement strand
GTTTATACCAATGGAATGGAACTATGAAGGATTTATTGACGAATATGGACAACCAGTTTTTAATAATCCAAATAATGATGTCTTCGGACCACACGGCCAATTAATAGATACAGGTGTAATAAATCATTGGGAAAATGAAGCTGATGGATTAAAAGGTGATCAAGACGCGCTAAACGAATTTTACAGACAGTTTCCAAGAACTGAAGAGCACGCGTTTAGAGATGAAACAAAAAATAGCTTATTTAATTTAATTAAGATTTATGAGCAAATAGATTATAACGAAGGAATAAGAAACTCTGCCGTAGTAACACAAGGCAGTTTTCAATGGTTTGGTGGAGTTAAAGACACTAGAGTTGTTTTTAATCCAGATCCAACTGGAAGGTTTAAAGTTAGCTGGGTACCTAATATAAATCTTCAAAATAGAGTGATAATAAAAAATGGAGTTAAATATCCTGGAAATGAACATGTGGGAGCTTTTGGTTGCGATAGCTATGATATTAGCGGTACTGTTGATGGTAGAGGATCCAACGGATCTCTTCATGGACTAACTAAATTTAGCATGGAAGATGCTCCTGCTAACACGTTTTTTTTAGAATATATAGCTAGACCACAAACCGCTGAAATGTTTTTTGAAGACGTACTAATGGCATTAGTGTTTTACGGTATGCCTATTCTTGCAGAAAACAACAAGCCAAGACTTTTGTACTATCTAAAAAGAAGAGGGTATAGAGGTTTTAGTATGAACAGACCTGATAAGATTTGGAATAAACTATCAACAACTGAAAAAGAAGTTGGTGGTATGCCGAACTCAAGTGAAGATATTAAACAAGCTCATGCGGCTGCTATTGAAATGTATATTAACGACCATGTAGGTATAAAAGAAGACGGTAATTATGGTAATGTATACTTTAATGAAACATTAACTGATTGGGCAAAGTTTGATATAAATAAAAGAACAAAGCATGATGCTTCTATAAGTAGTGGTTTAGCGATAATGGGTTGTAATAGACATTTATATTCTCCAGTATCTAATAAATCTCTACCAAAGATAAATATAAATATAGCTAGATTTAGTAATGACGGCTATATGTCAAAGATAATTAAATAAATATGAGGTCACCAAATAATTATTTTCCAAATCAAGCTGTTAGCGATATAGAAAAAGTAAGCTATGACTATGGTTTAAAAATAGCTAAAGCCATAGAGGCTGAATGGTTTTACAGTAGTAACGATGGTCAAAACTATTATTCAAGAAGATATACTTCAAACGGCGACACGTTTAGAAGTTTAAGACTTTATGCTAGAGGCGAGCAGCCTATACAAAAATACAAAGACGAGCTTTCAATAAACGGTGACTTAAGTTATTTAAACTTAGACTGGAAGCCTGTTCCAATTATACCTAAGTTTGTAGATATTGTTGTTAACGGTATGTCTGATAAAGATTATTCAGTTAAAGCGTTTTCTCAAGATCCATACGGTGCTAGTAAAAGAACTGAGTACATGGAATCAATACTCAAAGACATGAAGCTAAAAGAATTAAAAGACTTTTCGCTTAAAGAACTTGGAGTAAATATGTTTGAAAATAATCCAGAAGAACTACCTGATAGTGTAGAAGAATTAGGATTACACATGCAGCTAAGTTATAAGCAAGAAGCTGAAATAGCTCAAGAGCAGGCTTTAAATGTTTTATTAAAAGGTAATAAATTTGACTTAATAAAACGTAGATTTTTTTATGATTTAGCTGTTATTGGTATTGGTGCTGTTAAAACGTCTTTTAATACATCAGAAGGCATTGTTTTAGATTATGTTGATCCTGCTAATTTAGTTTATTCTACTACTGATTCACCTTTCTTTGATGATGTATATTATGCTGGTGAAGTAAAAGATGTGCCAATAAATGAACTTGCCAAGCAATTTCCTTTTCTAACTGAAGAAGATTTAAAAGAAATATCTGATAAAAACTCAAAAAGATATAATGCTAATAAGTACGAGCGTAAATCTCAAGATAACAACATTGTTCAAGTTTTATATTTTAATTACAAAACATACATGAATAATGTTTATAAAATTAAAGAAACTGCCACGGGCTCTGAAAAAGCTATTGAAAAAGATGATACTTTTAACCCGCCTGAAAATGAAAATTTTCAAAGAATATCAAAGCAAGTAGAAGTTTTATACGATGGCGCTTATATATTAGGCGCGCAAAAGCTTTTAAAATGGGAGCTTTGTAAAAACATGATTCGACCTAAAAGTGATTATAGCAAAGTTAAAATGAACTACAGTATAGTCGCGCCACGTATGTACGAAGGTAGAATAGAAAGTTTAGTTAGTCGTATTACTGGTTTTGCTGATATGATACAGCTTACACATTTAAAAATACAACAAGTAATGGCTAAAATAATACCTGATGGTATTTATTTAGATGCTGATGGCTTAGCTGAAATAGATTTAGGTAATGGCACAAACTATAGTCCGCAAGAAGCTTTAAACATGTTTTTTCAAACAGGTAGTGTTATTGGTAGATCGTTTACTCAAGATGGCGATAGAAATCCTGGTAAAGTGCCAATACAAGAAATAAGAAATAGTAATGGCGGTAGCAAAATGCAAGCTTTAATAGGTAACTACAATTATTACTTGCAAATGATTAGAGATACAACCGGGCTTAATGAAGCTAGAGACGGTGGTACGCCTGATAAAAATGCTTTAGTTGGATTACAAAAGCTAGCGGCTCAAAACTCAAACACTGCGACTAGACATATACTACAAGCTGGTATGTTTTTAGTTTCTGACACTTTAGAATCTATGTCACTTAGAATATCTGATGTATTAGAGTTTTCTCCTACAAAAGAAGCTTTTGTTCACGCTATAGGATCTCATAGTGTTGCAAGTTTAGAAGAGCTTAGTCAAATGCACTTGTATGACTTTGGTATATTTTTAGAAGTAGCACCAGATGAAGAAGAAAAACAAAGATTAGAGAATAATATACAAATGTCTATACAACAACAAAGTATAGATCTTGAAGATGCTATAGATATTAGACAGGTAAAAAATGTTAAGTTAGCTAATCAAGTACTAAAACTAAGACGCAAGAAAAAACAAGAAGCAGCTGCAGCAGCGCAGAAAGCTAACATACAAAAGCAAGCACAGACTAATGCTCAGCAGCAGCAGTTAGCCGCACAGCTAGAACAGCAAAAACACGCAAGTAAAGCTCAAGCTGATATACAAGTAGAACAAGCTAAAGCTCAGTTTAAAGAAAAGTCAATGCAGCAAGAAGTAGAGCTTAAAAAACAATTAATGGCTTTAGAGTTTCAGTATAATCAGCAAATACAAAACATGCAGTCTGAGAATTTAAAAAATAGAGAAACTAAAAAAGAAGACAGAAAAGACGAAAGAACTAAAATACAAGCAAGTCAACAATCAGAGCTTATAGATCAAAGAAAAACAGGTGGTTCACCTAAAAAGTTTGAGTCATCAGGTAATGATATACTTGGAAGTGGATTTGGTATGGAGTCTTTTAGTCCAAAATAAACTTTAACTAATTTTATATTATATTATGGAAGAAAATAACGAAAACGTTGTTGAGCAAGTAGAAGAAACTGTTGAACAACCTCAGCAAGAAGAACAAGCTGTAGATGAAACTAAGTTTGATAGCGCTGGTGATGAAAGTGTTATTAAAATAGATTTAAGTAAACCAATTGAAAATGAAAACCAAGAAGAAACAACAAAAGTTACAGATGGAGCAACTGACGACGCAGGAGTGGTTGGAAGCGATGAAAGTGCCGCTACCAGCGAGGAACAAGAAGAAGTACCGCAGGAAGCAGAAGCACAAGAACAAAGTGTTGTAGAAGAAATAACAGACGAGCCAATAGAGCAAGAAGAAGTAGTTGAAAATCCTGCAGAGCTAGAAGTTGGTATTAATGAGTCTGGAAATTTACAAGTAAAAGTTCCTGGTAATTTAGAAAAGCTAGTAGACTTTATGGAAGAAACTGGTGGTAGTTTAGAAGATTATGTTAGACTAAACCAAGATTATTCAGAAATAGATAATGATACTGTATTAAGAGAGTATTATAAAAAAACTAAGCCACATTTAAATGGCGAAGAAGTAAGTTTTTTAATGGAAGATCAATTTAGCTTTGATGAAGAAGTTGATGACGATAGAGAAATTAGAAGAAAAAAGTTAGCGTTAAAAGAGCAGGTTGCAGACGCTAGATCCTTTTTAGACGGGCAAAAGTCTAAGTATTATGAAGAAATTAAAAATGGTTCTAAGCTAACAAAAGAACAGCAAGAAGCAATTAGTTTTTTCAACGATTATAACGCTAAGTCTGAACAGACTAAAACTTTAACTAATAAACAAAAATCTGTATTTAAGCAAAAAACAGAAAATGTTTTTAACGACAAGTTCAAAGGTTTTGAATATAACGTCGGTGATAAAAAATATAGATTTAATGTTAACGATGTTAATGCTGTTAAGCAAAATCAAGGTGACATTAACAATTTTCTTGGAAAGTTTCTAGGAAAAGATGGAACAATAGATAATGCTACAGGTTATCACAAGTCTATATTTACAGCTATGAACGCTGATGCTATTGCTAAGCATTTTTATGAGCAAGGCAAAGCAGATGCTGTAAAAGATAGTGTTAACAAAGCAAAAAACATTGATATGGAGCCAAGATCAACTCATAAAGAGTTTGGTGATGGTGAAGTTAAGTTTAGAGTTTTAGGTGATAATAGTTCAGATTTTAAGTTTAAAATTAAAAAAAAGTAAATAACATTTAAAATTTAACGATTATGCCAAATCAATTATCATTTGGTCCTAATTTGAATAGCGTGCCTGCACCACAACAGCAGACTTTAGCTACTAATTATTTGGACCTAGCTGGAACAACCGGAGAAGGTTGGGCACAGCAATATTTACCAGACCTAATGGAGAAAGAGGCTGAAGTGTTCGGACCAAGAACTATTTCAGGATTTTTATCTCAAATAGGTGCTGAAGAGTCTATGACTGCTGACCAAGTTGTTTGGTCTGAGCAAGGTAGATTACATTTATCTTATACTGGAGCTGTAGTAGATCTTGCCGGTGTTCAACACGGTACAGGTGCTGCTTCAACTACACTAATTGTTGAATCAGATATTGACGGAAACGTTTTATCTACTACTGCTGGTGTAACAGACCACGGTATTAGAGTTAACGATACTATTATCGTTGCTAACTCTACAGAGGTTCATAAATGTTTAGTTGTAGCTGTTAGAGCTGCAGGTGGTACAGCCCCTGAAATCGATGTTGCTCCTTATGGAGTTGCAAACTTAACTAATAATGCTACTACTCAAACGTCAAACGGAACTACTATATTAGTTTATGGTTCTGAGTTTAGTAAAGGTGGTTCTTATCAAACTAGTTCTACTGGTGCTGGTACTTCTGCCGCTACTAACACAAGAGGCGCTAATGAGCCAGACTTTAAGTCTTTCTCAAACAAGCCAATTATCATGAAAGACTACTACGAAGTATCTGGATCAGATGCATCTCGTATTGGTTGGGTAGAAGTTGCTTCTGAAATGGGTGCTTCTGGTTACTTATGGTACTTAAAAGCTGAGTCTGATACTCGTGCTCGTTTTACTGACTATGTAGAAATGTCTATGTTAGAAGCTGAACTTGCTGTAACTGGCACTTCTTTAGTTGATGGCTCTGACTTACTTCCAGGATCTACAGCTGGTCAAGCTGGTGTTGGTACTGAAGGTTTATTTGCAGCTCTTGAAGACAGAGGTAACATTACCGCTGGTATTAACGGCATTAACCCTGCTATTGACTTAAATGAATTTGATGCTATTTTAGCTGAGTTCGATAAGCAAGGAGCTATTGAAGAAAACATGATCTTCTGTAACAGAGGTGTATCTCTTGCTATTGATGATATGCTAGCTTCAATGAACGGTTACTACGCTGGTGGTACTTCTTACGGAGTATTTGATAACTCTGAAGATATGGCTTTAAACTTAGGTTTCTCTGGATTCCGAAGAGGTTCTTATGACTTCTATAAGTCTGACTTCAGATACTTAAATGACAAAGCTACTCGTGGTGGTATTAATACTGCTGCTGGCGCTAACGCTATCAGAGGATTATTTATTCCAGCTGGTACTTCAACTGTATACGATCAAATGTTAGGTAAAAACATTAAGCGTCCGTTCTTACACGTGCGTTTCCGTGCTTCTCAAACTGATGACCGTAGAATGAAGTCGTGGGTTACTGGATCTGTTGGAGCTGCTACAGCTGCATTAGATGCAATGCAAATTCACTTCTTAACTGAAAGATGTTTAGTAGTACAAGGTGCTAATAACTTCGTGTTAATGAAGTAAATTAATTATGGTCGAGGGCTACGGCCCTCGATCTTTTTTTAACTTTTATTATATTATATTATGGCAAAAAAACAAACTGCAGCAAAAGCTGCGCCGAAAGTTGAAGTAGCACAACCAGAAATTAAAGCTACAAATGAAATGGTAGAGGTAGTTATAGAAAAACCTCAACCTAAAAAACCTAAGTGGGAAATAAAAGATAGAATGTACTATCTTAAAGGAAACAAAAAACCTATATCAAGATCTATTAAGTCTTCAGGTATTTATTGGTTTGACGAAGAAAAAGGTTACGAAAGAGAGTTGAAGAATTGTGAAAATCAAAGAACTTCTTTTGTAGACGAAATGCAAGGTGATCAAAGATTAGAACACATAGTGTTTAGATCTGGAAGTTTATACGTGCCTAAAGCAAAAACAGTTTTACAAAAACTACTTTCTTTATACCACCCTGATAAAGATAGAATATATTACGAGCACAAACCTGTCGCTGTAGCTGAAAATGAGCTTGATGTTTTAGAAATGGAAATAGAAGCTTTAGATTTAGCTAGAAAAATTGATATAGATTTAGCTGAAGCTATCATGAGAGCAGAAGTAGGTTCTAGAGTCAATAAGTTAAGCTCTAAAGAACTTAAAAGAGATTTGCTGCTATTTGCACGTAAAAATCCTAGACTGTTCTTAGAATTAGCCGCTGATGACAATGTGCAGCTTAGAAACTTTGGTATTAGAGCTACTGAGCTTGGAATTATTACACTTTCAACAGATCAGAGAAACTTTTTATGGGGATCTACTGGTAGAAAGTTAATGACTGTTCCATTTGACGAGCACCCATATACAGCTCTTGCTCACTGGTTTAAAACTGACGAAGGTATGGAGATATACTCCAACATAGAAAAGCGCTTAAATGCGTAATCATTTATAGAAGAGTAACCACTCTTCGGGGTGGTTACTTAACTATAAAAAAATACAACATGCCGGTAAATATTAACACAGTATATCAAAGAGTTTTAGATATTGCTAATAAAGAGCAAAGAGGATATATAACACCTAAGCAGTTTAATATATTTGCTGAGCAAGCTCAAATGGAAATATTTGATAGCTATTTTTATAGCAGTGAAGTATATGGAAGGACAAAGCCTAACGATATTGAACACTCAGATCGTCAAGACATTATTCAAGAAAAAATAGAGTTTTTTCAAAAAGAAATTTATGGTGCAGAAATAGCTTATCAGCCAGATGGCTTTAGAAGATATTTAATGTATACTCCTGATGATTTCTATAAAATAGAAACTGTTTTAGTTGCTGATACATCTAGTAACAATTTATCGCCAGCAGAGTTTAGAGAAGGGGAATACACTGGTAGAGACGCGCTTGCTGTTTATAATCAAATACCTCCATCTCAAGAAAACTTTGAATATATTGATGAAGGACAAGTTTATGGTCCTAAAGCATACGTAGTTAATGAAGCTGAATATGTTAGTAAGAAAGAACTTATTAATATAATGGGTAATTCTTTAACTAGACCTACCATGAAAAGACCTGTTTACACTTTTGAAGGTAGACATAAAGACTTTATTAGAGTTTTTGGTAAAGATGGTTATCCTGATAACTATAGAGGTACTCAAAGATATTTTTTAGATCCTAGCTTTCCTGGTCATCTTAACAATAACGAACTAATACCACCAGGTGATGGTAGAAGTCCTAGATTTAGAAACTTTGATCACAATGGAATATTAGATGTTGCTAATATATCACCTGAACTTTTAATAATAAACTATATTAGAAAACCAAAAACTCCTAGATGGGGTTATCAAGAGCAAGACTTAGGTCAAAGTAGATCACCAGTTTATGTACCTTTCTTTTCAACAAATTTTGAGCTACATGATTCAGAAGGTTCTAGTTTAGTTAATAAAATACTAGAGCTTTCAGGCGTTCACTTAAAACAAGCTGACATATCTCAAGTTGGTAGAACAAAAGGTCAAGAAAAATCACAAATGAGAAATAGATAATATGGCACAAGATTTTAGATTTGATAGAGAATACTATGGTGATAGATCAATAGACCCAGGCGATGGATTTAAAGGTGGACACGGATATTCGTTTACTTCTTTACAAGACTTTCTTAATGGTTTTATGGTTTCTTATGTTGGCGAAGATAAAATAATAAGAAAAGCTAATAGAACTGAAGTATCTTTTTTTGCGCAGAGAGGCCTACAAGAATTAAGTTACGATACTTTAAAATCTTATGCAGCGCAAGAGTTTACCGTGCCTAACAACTTGTCTTTTATATTGCCAAAAGATTACGTGCAGTACACTAAAGTTTCAGTTGTTGATGGCAACGGTTTGTACAGACCTTTATATCCAGAAAGAAGGACTGGCAACGCTTTTGCCATGGTACAAGATAAAGATGGTTTTCCTGATTTTGATACAGGTGATAATGGAGCTAACGACGGCGGTGGTCCTGACGGGTTTGATGATGTTTTTAGAATGCGTCAAAAAGCTCAAATAATAATTACTTGTAGGATAAGAAGCCTTGGTGCAACATCGGTAGATAACCCTATATATAGACTTTCTGACTTTACTGTAGGTACAGCTGAAGATGTTAAAAAAGGTTTAATGATAGAACAAAATAGAGACTATTCTAACGTTTTATTCAATAATACTTTTAGAGGTGGAAGAAACATTGTTCAAGTTAGAAGAGACGCTTCTGGCGGTAACGACATTGCGCCACTAGTTCGCATGAACGAATTTATTGGTACTGGTATTGATGAAACTATAAGCTTTGTAATACACGAGTCTGAAGCTTTAAAAAAATACAAATCAAGCTCTAGCAGCGTAAATAGCAATACTGTTTCTTATGATCCAAACGTTGATAATGATCTTATGGACGTTTATGGCAGAAGATATGGTTTGCCATCTGAAAGAGCTCAAATAAATGGATCTTACTACATAGATCATAGAACAGGTACAATACGCTTTGGATCTGTTTTAATTGGACAAACTGTAGTCTTAGAATATTTAAGTGATTCATTGTCTAGTGAAAATATGATGATAGTACACAAGTTTGCAGAAGAAGCATTGTATAAGCATGTTCAATATAACTTAGCTTCTGTTAGGTCTTATGTTACAGCAAACATGTTAAATTTGTTGAAAAAGGAAGCTAGAGCAGCTAAAAGAAACGCTAAGCTAAGACTATCAAACTTTAAGATAGAAGAGTTTGCGCAAGTATTAAGAAATCAAAACAAGTTTATTAAGCATTAAGTATGGCTGAATTAAAAAGAACTTTTGTTAAAGGCGGAATGAATCTTGACCTTGATGAGAGGCTAGTAGGCCAAGGTTTATATCGTGAAGCTATAAATATTAGAGTTAGTAGTTCTTCTGAAGGTAACGAAGGCTCGTTAGAAACTGTAAAAGGTAGCTTTCTTGTTGCTCCAGGAGATTTATGGGATCATCAACTTGGATTTGGCCCTAGAAATACTTTTGGAAGAACAGTAGGTACAGCTGTAGATAAAACAAACGATAAAGCTTACCATTTTATTCAGCAGCATGTTTATGTTAATTTTCTTCAGCAAGAGCCAGAAGGTTCTTTTAGCAATAGAGATGTAGCAATAATAGCAGATGCAATATACGAATATATACCAACAGGTGGCGCTGCAGCTGGAGACATAGACTTAGTGTTTAACGATGTTTATGAAATAAGAACTGTTGTTGAAAGCACTAATGTAGACGACAATGGATCATATATACAACTTCCTGCTGGTGGGCTGCAAGACTTAGACATTAGAGAAGATATGCGTATTCTTCAAGGGCAAGCTGCTATTGGAAACCCATTGTTAGTTAATGATTATGTTGATGGCGCGGCTTTAAATGGTAACCACCGTGATCCTAGTAATTTAGGTATAGATGCTTTTTATGTTGACTATGTTGATAGAGCTACTGATAGGGTTTATGTAAAAGACGATCAAGGTGTTTTTGGAGCTTCTTTGGCTGGCGCAATGCAATATGCTACTTTTAGATCAAAAAGAATACTTAACTTTGATCTTGCTAATAGATATATAACAGGTATAAATGTTTTTGACGGATTAATATTTTTTACAGACGGTAAACATGAGCCTAAAAAAATAAATATAAAACGATCTAAAGTAGGTACTTTATCAGCTGTTTCTGTATATCCAGACTGGATTAGTGATAGAAGATTTTTTCACACTAGACTTTTATTAGAAAATATTGATAACATAGCAGGCTTTCGAGGTGTACCATACTACGATTTTTTTGGTAACATAGACAACGGTACTGGCGGTGTTATTGAATCACACTGTACTGTTATAAGACCAAATCCAGAAGAACATTTAAAAGTCTTAACTGATGTTGGTGAAGTTATTGTAGAAGACACTAGAATTACAGGCTCTAGAAAAGCTGTTATGACACATCCTTTTCCAATACATCCAGTTTGGGGTCAAGGAAAAATACTTCAATTTGTTGTTGCTTTTGCAAATGAAAACGCATTTTATGATGAAGCTGGAAACTTAATGTATGCAGGTTCAGCTAGTGGTGCATCAATTAATTTTGTAGACGATTATTATAATCTTAACTTTTTGTTTGGTGGCGGTAATTTTGCTCAAGCCGAAGTGCAAGAAACAAGAAACTCATTATGCTTAGATGTGCCTGACGCTTTAGCTTATGCTAACTTTGCAAACAGTCTTGGAGGGCCTAATGCGATTGGTAATGGTGGTGAACCTGTAACACCTACAGAAGGCGTAGGTGGTGGTACTCATGCTAGTGGACAATGGGAGGTTGGCGGACCTAATGAAATGACTGCAGACTCGCTTGTTTACCCGGCATACGGCCAAGGTAATGTTGCTGGGGCTGGTAATGGAGATGGTGAGACAAATAATCCTTATCCATTGTTTTATAAATATTTAAATACTGGCTTACATAAATACGAACAAGTATGGCCAATATTTTCGCTTATTGATCCTAGTGTAGAAAATTTAATAGCACCAGGTCCTATGGCCGTAGCTGGTAATATTGATTTTGATTCTAGTTTAAATCTTGATGATTTGGCTTTAGGAGATATTTGGGTTTTATACGCAGGAACTGCGGCAACTAGAGGAGGCGACGCACTTAACGTTCCGCATGCTAATCCTAACAGTAATGTATTAACTTATTTTGAGCCTACAGCTAGTTTTACTGGCGCAAATTCTAACATAGCAGAAACTGCAGCAGCTATGTATGACTTTGCTCTTAATACTGATAATCATCCAATTAATCAATCTTATCATTTAGGAGGTATTCTTGGGGCAACAAACGTTGTAGGTGGCGAGCAAAACTTAGCTACTGTTAGTAATTATTGGGGCCTTGGAGGTGATCCTGAAGGTCCGCTAAGAGATTATGTACATAACGGTAGAATTGATTTAGACGAAAATAATTTATATAGACCTACTGGGCCTGGAAGATTTGTAGTTCAACCTCACGGTTTTGAAGTTGGTGATATTGTAATATTAGAAGGGCAAGGTAATACTAGGCATGACATGACTGTAGGTAGATATACAGACGTTGATGTAGATGGTAATGAGTTTTACACTCCTGCTAGCGTATTATCAAGAGGTGGCAGTATGTTTGGCGGTGTAAATCCAGCTGACTGGTCGATACTTAATCAAGGTCATCAAGACAGTCTACCTGGATCAAGCGTTCAACACTCAAACCTAAGCGATCCTGCAGGTAATGGTGTTACAAACTTTAGGTATGCTACAAGAAAGCATGATGGTTTTGCTGATAGAGTTAAAGCTAAAATAGTAGGTATAGAACATGTAAACATGCGTGACAGTGGATATACTGTAAATGGAATTAATGTTGCCGCTAATGAAGATGGTACTGATGGTTGGAAAGATAATTTAGGTAATTCTTATAATGATCTTAGAAATAAGTTTATATTTTTAAGAGATGAATTTGTTGGTAACCTTATAAACGACGGTACGCCTGACGTTGTACATGATGTAACATTAGATGATGGTTCAGAAGTATCTTTACAACCTAGTTTCTTTTCAACATCTCATTACGCTAGCCAATATATTATAACTATTTCTATAGAAGAAAATAACTTAAAAACTGATCTTGATCCTACATTAAGAGTTGATTTGAGCAATAGACATATTGAAGAAGTGCAAGGCGCTAGCGGTGGTAGTTTAGTAGGTGAAGGTGACGGTAGAAAAAACGCTGCAATGTTACCGCTTGATTATAATGATAGAAAATCACCTTATTGGAATAGAAATGATTTAGGCTGGGGATTTTATTCTAACAGTGGCGGTGGTATAGCTTATGATTCTCAAGATAATCCAAAGTATTATGGACCACCTTTACCTCAAGTTTGGTCGGTTAGCGCAATATCTGAAGTTGATGGTGATTATGGTGGTAGACTAACAGATGAGAAAGCTTTGAGAGAAGCTATGCTTAGATTTACGTATAGATACCAATATGAAGACAATGAGTATTCTGGTCTTGCACCTTTTACAACTGTTATTTGGAGAACATTAAATCAAAAAATAGACTGGCCAAATTATTATATATCTTTAATAAACGAAATAAAAAATTTAAGATTAATAGACTGGAGGCCTAAAAACTTACCTCAAGACGTTAGAGCTGTAGAGTTGTTTGTTAAAAGCGAAGAAGCGAATAATATATATTCTGTAAAAAAATATGATTATAGAGACGGTGAGTTTAACTTGCCAGCTAACGGATCATACACTGGGCTACATCCATTTAACAGCAATACTTTAGGATTAACATTAGATCCAAATCAAATATTAAGACCTTTTGACTCTGTGCCGAGAAGTGCTAAAGCTCAAGAAGTGAGTGCTAATAGAATAATATATGGAAACTATTTAAAAGATTATAATTTAGATGAATCAGCTGCTGATGTTGTTAACAATGAGTTTGCTACTATTGATACTAATATAAAAGTAGATCTTGAAGTTGGATTATCTACTTATGTAAACCAAATTCAAGGAGAAGTAATTGGTCCTGATGGTAATCCTATATCTGTAGGTGTTAGCTCTGATGACGGCGCTATAGAAATTTTTGAAGAAGCCTATTCAGGTGTTAATGCTAATTTTGGTGTACCTCAAGAGTCTATTAAATCATATAGGTCTTACCAAATAGGTATTGTGTATAGAGATGAGCTTGGTAGAGAAACACCAGTATTAACCAATAGAAGAGCTGTTATAAAAGTTAGTCCAGAAGATGCTAAAAAAACGCAAAGAATAACTGTTGCTGTTAAAACTCCACATCCTACTTGGGCTAAATCTTATAAGTTTTTTATTAAAGATATTTCTTTAGACTATCATGTTTTGCCATTAGAACAAATTAGACATTTTGTCCAAACTGATAGTGATGACGATACTAGTGTTGAGGCTATAAACGCAGGGCTAACATCTAAAAGTAATAGTATACTAGTGTTTAGCTCTGATCATAGAAATAAAGTTCAAGAGGGCGATATACTAATACAAAAAAGAGCTCATAGAAAATCTGGATCGCCAGACCCAGTTCTTTCAAACGTAACAAATCATTACGAGCCAGACAATCTTACTCTTGAATATGAAGTTCAAAAAATAAGAAATGAAGCGCCAGACGAACTTACGCCTGATTTAGGTCTTGAGGCTGATGATGACGCAGAGTTTGAAGGCAAGTTTTTTGTTTTTGTTAATACTGACAGACCTTTAATAGTAAACAACGATATAGGTCAACTGCCTGGTCCAAACACAGCTAAAACGCAAGCTGTCTTTGAAACACTTCCAAAGCCAAACTACGACGTAGACTTATACTACGAAGCTTCTCAAGCATATCCAATAGTTTTAGATGATGAAACCGACGAGCAGTTCGTTAAAGTAGGTCGTATGGTAGAAGCATATAGATATACAGCTTTCATTGGTGATGTAGGCGGTGCTTTAGGTTTAAACAGCGCTGCCGTTATAGGTGATACTGTTTTTCCTCAGCTGTACACGAACGACTCTGACGGTGATGGTGGTGTGAGTATTTTCGATACAGAAGTAACGCCAATAACAGTTGTCAGTGTTAGAACTAACGTTGGAAGACATAGTATAAATGATGATTTATTTACAGAAATAAAACTAAGTGCACCGGTTACTTTAACTGTACCTGCAAATCCAGATCAATTAGTTTTAAAAATTCAAGAACATAGAGGCAGTAGATTAAACGTTGGAGAGTATATATATGTAACGCTAGCTCAAAGTGTTGTTGATAGTGATACCATACTTGTTAGAAGACATACGCACTTGTCTAACTTTAGCTTAACAAACAACATTGTTACTCCTATAGCTTTACCCTACTATAATTGCTTTTGCTTTGGAAACGGTATAGAAATATCTACTGCTAAAAACTCTTTTAATGGCGCTAGAATACAAAAAGGAGTTAAAGCTTCTAGTATATATGATGATTACGCTCAAGTTAAAGTTGGAGAAGGTTTAATATTTTCAGGCATATATAATTCTTATAGTAGCTTTAATGAAACTAATCAGTTTATAGAAGCACTAGGCATAACAAAAAGATTTAATCCTGACCATGGAGACGTACAAAAATTGTTTTCAAGATCTAATGACTTATTAGTTCTTTGCGAAGATAAAGTTTTAAAAGTATTAGCTAATAAAGACGCAATATTTAAAGCCGATTCAAATCCTGATTTAATAGCTACTAATAGAGTTTTAGGTCAATCTATCGCTTTTGATGGTGAGTATGGTATATCAAATAACCCAGAGTCTTTTGCTCATTATGGGTTTAGATCTTATTTTACAGATTCTAAACGTGGGGTTGTTATAAGGCTGTCAAAAGATGGTATGACTATAATATCAGATCAAGGTATGGACTCTTATTTTAAAAATCATTTATGGAACACTAGACAAATTCACCTTGATAATCAACCGTCATTGCGCAAATATATATTTGGATCTTATAACATTGATAAAGGCGAGTATTTAGTTTCTGGCACAGGCTTTACTTTGCTTAACATTGAAGATCCAATTGAAGAAGGATTAACAGTTGCTTGGGATGAAAGCTTAAACGCTTGGACATCGTTTAGAACTTATACTACTATTGGTCAAGGTTATAGCTTAAAAAATCAATACTTTACGCCTTTTACCACTAGAATATATCACCACGATAACCCTGGTGATTTTGGTCAATATGGTATTCACGATGGTTATCATAGTGGTCAGCCTAATAGATTTCATGATCCAAGAGTTGCAGTTGTATACAACGAGCTACCTGGCACTGTTAAAGATTTTACTTACGCAAACTACGAAGGTACTCAGGCTAGAATAGAGCAAGACTACAATGATGGTTATTTATCTACAAACGCTGACAGAAGTGGCTGGTGGATAAGCTCTATTAGATCTGATCTTGAAGCAGGCATGTCTATAAACTTTAAAAATAAAGAAAACAAATGGCATAACTATCTAATGCCTCTAGGCGTAATAACAAGACAAGTCCCAGCTATAGACTATGATTTTGAAAGATTTATAGTTGTTGGCGAGCCTGTAGGATTTGAAACAGATACCGGTATAGGAGGTAATAGTTTAAGAATAAAGTTTTTAGCTAACAATGTGTTAGAGCCAGATGACCAATTTGGTGCAAACTACGTTAATACAGGTAGAGTAGATTTATCTCAAATAAATCCAGACTGGGGAATATTTCTTTTAAGATTACCAGATGGTTTTGAAGATGGTACAGAAGAAGGATCTACAACTATTAATCCTGGAAGTTGGGAAAATTTAGGTTTGGTAGCAGGTCTAGCTCCTAATACAGATCATGGTTTTTCAGAAACACATATAGATACTACTCAGCTTTCTAATGAACAATGGGCGGTTATTACAGCTGATCCATTATTTGACGGAACATATACTCTAGATATAAATGGTCCAAGATATTTAATTGCTTTAGCTCCTCTAGTTACAGAAAAAGCAGGCGGAGTAAAAGGCTATTATGCTAGAACAGTGTGGAGAAATAATGATTATGAAAACAAATCAGAGCTTTTTGCTACAGCCTTAAACGCTATAGAAAGCAGCAAATAGATGTAATAATAATATAATAAAAGAATAAAATGAAAAGTGAAGAGTTAAATAGTCCGTTGCAGCAAAGCTTTAGTGATGTTTTTAGTGGTGCTGTACAAGGCGGTGTTGCAGGTGCTAAATCAGGTAGTCTTATTGGCACTGGTATAGGTGTTTTAGCTGGCGCTGCTGGAGGCTTTTTAACTGGTAGAGCTAACGATGCTATTGAAGAAGAGTTAGCTGAAAAAGAGCAAGATTTTAACAAACAATTAGAAGCTTTCACAAGTGCTGAATTAACAAATCCTTTTGCAGGTTTGACTAACACTTTTGCTGGTCTTGAAAACCCTTTAGCTAAAATATCTACAGAGAATAAATTTGAAGACTTAACTGTTAATTTAAAATCTGCAGATTACCAAAGACAAATGGCTGAAGAGTCTCAAGCTGCCATACTACAAACAGCTAGAGCTGGAGCTGGCGGTGCTGGTGGTATAGCTAGTATTGCTGGTCTTTTAGCTAAACAAAACGCACAAGTAAGACAACAAATAGCAGCAGATATTGGTTCTCAAGAAGCTCAAAACGAAAGATTAAAAGCACAAGGTGCTGAAAATGCTAGACAAGTTGAAATGAATATAGGCAGAGCACAATTAGATCTTGATAAAACAGAAGCTCAAGCTGGCATGACTTTGCAACAGCTTCAAGCTCAAGGTGCAATGGACACTATGAAGTTACAAGAAGATAGAAAAGCTTTAGCACTAGGCTTTCAAGCACAACAACTTGCAAGTGATACTGAAGCTGCAACTGCTGAAACAGAAGCAAACAACCAGCTACTTAGCAACGTGCTAAGCTCAGCTCCAGATATTATAGAAGCTTTTAGCTAGATTAAATAAAATTATGTCATTAAACTTTTTACAAAAATCATTAACAAGACTTAGTGAATCTCAAGGCAAGTTTCAAGCTGCTAGAAGCACTGAGTTTGTTCGATACATTAATAAAGCTGTAACAGATTTATCTGAAGAAGCTAGTGGTGTTTTAGAGCAAACTGAATCTGCTTATAATGAGTATTTAAAGCAGTCAGATCAACCAGTGTCTAACGAAATAAAAGATCTGCAAAATTATGCTAAAAATTTATCTAAAAAACCTTTAAAAATAGATATTGCAAATAGTCCTGCTGTTAATAAAACTTTAGTAGAAGAAATAAACATAGATAACGAAGAAGCTTATAGATTAATTAAAAGATCTAAAAACCCTTTTATTAGTAAAGATAAAAAATTAGAAGAGTCTAATCAACTAGCAGAAATTAAAAACAAATTTAAAGTTTATAAAAAAGATAAAGATATTATAAACGAACTTTATGCTTCTGCAGTAGGCGCTCAAGAAAATCCAGATCCAAATCCAACTAGGTTAGAACAACTTATACATACTCAATTACTAGATGGTAGTTTTAAAGATAATGTAGTTTGGAACCCTACTATTGAAGGTGAAAAACAGTTAGGCGGATATTATAAAGACGGTGAAAAGCTTGTTAAACTAGAAGATATAGGTACTGTAAACAAAGTAGATTTAGAGTTTGAAACTCAAATGGCAGAGTTTGTTAACGATGCTAGAAAACTTGGTGCTGCAAACAACTGGAACGATGACTCAAGAAGAGAGATTATTAGTGGTATGATAAATTTAGCTAAATCAAATCCTTCTGCTTTGCGCCCTATTATATTTGGAGGCTTTACAGCTGATAGAACAGAAGGCGCTGAGTCTGCTTATGCTACTATATGGTTAGATAAACTATTAGCAGATAATAATTTAACCTCAACAACACCAGCTCAAAGAGATGAAATGCTTGATGTTTTAAAAGATGAAGACTTAACAGATGCTTTTTTAAATTACTTTACAGACTTTATAGATAATAATGCTAAAGCTACTATGGCTTTAAACAATAACAAGCCAAATACTGATACAAAAACCGGCGCTAAATTTAGTGCTAACGCAATTAACGAGTTTAATGCTTTTGTAGAGTCTTATAACTTGCCAGCTGGCTCTTCAATAAATATACCTGGCACTTCTATGTCTGCAAGAAGACTACCTGGCACCGGCGATATTAATAAGTATCAAATAATGGAGAAAGGTAATCCTATAACTTTAGCAAATCAAAAGCCTTACATAGTGTCTGAAAAAGAGCTTTTAACTATAGCAGAACTTCCAGATCCTTATAGAAAAAAGCTTAAAAAGCAAAAAAGTGAATATAAAGGCATACCGCTGCGTGACGCTGAGGCTTCAGAAAAATTAACAGTTAATGATTTTGAATCATTTACTAATCAGTTACTGAATAAATAATATAATTTTATGGATAAAGAATTAGAACTAGAAGTTCAAAAGCTAATTGATGCTGGTAAGTCTAAAACAGAAATAGAGACTTATATTACAGACTACGTTGAAGCAAAAAAAGAACAAGCTCCCCAGAAA
>CENK01010261.1_pt1 | contig 19248 bp, 11 predicted proteins | sample 530191 | NCBI WGS metagenome assembly CENK01 (sample SAMEA2619686, study PRJEB7988) | marine metagenome | biome: marine biome (ENVO:00000447); feature: deep chlorophyll maximum layer (ENVO:xxxxxxxx); material: "saline water (ENVO:00002010), including plankton (ENVO:xxxxxxxx)" | depth 60 m | reverse complement strand
CATCTAATTATACAATCCAAGCTCTTTCACTAGGAAAAAGCTCTAGAGCCTATAAGGAAAATGCTCATTTTCATCCTGTGTATTTATCAGGGTACGCCATTCAGCAAGCCGCTTATCATGATTATGTAAGTGCAGTTAAATACGATAATAGATTACGGGCTGTCTCTTTGTTAGACGAGAATATTCAGGTTACTACTTCTTCTTATGATCCACGAAGAGACCCTGGGACTACTCCTAATGTTAATGATAAGCAGTTAGAGCCTAACACTGGAACCGCATTAGATTCTGTCTCTGGGCAATACCATTACATGGGGTCTTCAATAATGCAGGGTAGAACTCATCCCGTGGGGCATAATCTAAATAAACTTTCGTGCAATTCAAATCCAAACCTATTAGCGTATACAAATGGACCTCAGACTGATCTTCCTTTAGCTTACTGGACTTCTGCTAATATTGCAACAGCCACACTGTCGGGAACTCATACAGGCCCCTTCTACGGAACTTCAGCTTACTATGTAAGTTCAACATACAACACGGTAGGCAGCCTAAGACAATCCTCAGTTAATTTATGGAAAACAAGTTTTCATGATAATGTAGACCATACTCTAAGTCTTTATATTAAGCAACCTGAAGTTGGTAATGAAACTTCAGGATTTACCATGCACATAAGAGATAAGACAGGAACGGCTGTTAACCATATTGCTACCTTCTCTCTTTGGGATTCAACAGCAGGAAAGCATATTCCCCCAGAGTTTGTAACAGGCACAAACGGTATACTAGGTAGTGTTACTCCTGTAGTTTCCGAAACGTCTTCTACTGGTTGGTATAGATTGGATGCGTATTTAGAAGGTTTGGGTACTGATGCAAATACTGTGAATGGCGATCAAGTAGAAGTTAGGTATAATATTTCCAATGGATCTCCTACTGGTGGGAGCCTATTTATGTGGGGTTGGCAGTTAGAGGAGAGTTACGGAGCAAGCAAGTATCAAGAAGTTTCTGGGGTACGGCCCACGTTTGCCGAAGGTGGATTAGAGGGTGATTTATTTCAGGGCTGCTATCCACATACAAGTGGGACTGATTACGCAATTCTGTCTTCTCTAGAAGGTATAAACGATTTTGCTCATACATTAAATATTTACACTAGTGGAACTTATCCTAAGAGTCCAGGAGACGATAATTTCTTTAATTCCTCTTCTGTTAGATCTATGGATAGTAATGGATTTATTAAAGCGTATAACCCCTCATCTACAACCGCATTTACTAATGATGGTGAAGGGAAGGGTCCTATTTACCATAACAGGATTACAGACCCAGCCTCTGGCTTAATTGTTTCTGCTGCAAATAAACAGATAGTGGGCATTCCTGGACATAAAGGATTTTCTGGGACAGGTGAGATCTCCGCTATTTGTACAATTTCTTCTGGTGATCTTGGTTTGGCAAATATGTACGGTGGTTTGTTTAAGTTAGGACTTTGGACTATAGATTTAGAAAAAACTTTATCGAATACGCGCTTAGATGGACAATCAAAAGCCGTTCCAAGTTTCCCTCTTAAATTTGGGGCAGGCTATAATAAAGTAGTATATAAGTTGTTTGCAGAAAAGAGCTTAACCAAAAACATGGGCATAATCAAGGACGCAGGAACTGTGGCAGGTCATGAACAGTATGACGATCTTACTATTGTTTGGAGATTAAATTTCATATGAAAGGCATTGTAGAAATCAATAAGGTTTACAGAGACGGAACTAAGGAGTTAGTTTGTAAAGATAATAACATCCTCACGGATGGCCTGGGTGTAGCCTTGGGGAATATTTTTACAGATACGGGGGAGGCTGATCTAAAAAATCATTTAGTTGGTTATTTTCAGGTGGGCACGGGCAGACTAAATCCTGCTGGTCAGAATGTGTCGAAAGCAAAATATATTAGCACCTTACAGAATGCTGTAACTAATGAAGATGCATATGGGAAGGATGCTGAATCGAAGGTTGAACAACACAGCATGGTGCAGTATCATCCTGTAAACTTCAGCCCTTCATACCAGGAGAGTTGGGTAGACTCTACTTTTGTAGCGTTGCCTGATTCTGATACCACTAAAGTTACCGATGGTGTTGTTAATTATCGCTTTACTTTGACAGAAAATATGTTAAACGATCTAGAATCAGATGTATCTGAATTTGGATTGTTTGTCCGTGATGCTAATTCAAACATAAGAAATGATCAACCCTTACTGATTGCATACAAAAACTTCGCAGACGGAGAAGGGATAACTAAAAATAAAGAATTCGCTCTTACAATTGATTGGAAGATTCAGTTCATTACTGATTCACTATCTAGTGATCAGAATCCTGTAACTAGCACTACTCCAAATGTGGTCTTTATTATGTTGGATGATGTTGGAGTAGATCACTTAGGGTTATATGATGATATTAATCCTATTGACCTAACTAACGCTGCTAATCCGAATGCTAGACCTGTTAGTCAAAGAGAAGACAACACTAATGGAAAAAATATTTATCCTCATATGCCAGCTTTAAGTGCTATCGCTGCTGCTGGAATGAAGATGTATAATGTTAGAACCCAGCCTGCTTGTAGTCCTACAAGGTCAGTATTACTTACAGGAAAATATAACTGTAGCACCAGGAATGCTGGGGGGACAGGCAAGGGGTATTGGGGTCCTGGCTTTGGGATGGTGGCTGAAACAAATGCAAAGAGGCGAGGTGGTCTTAGGGGCCTTAACGAAGGGTATAGATTTTATAATAAAGATGGAGTATTAAGGAATTTAAATGATCAGGTAAGAGATGTTAATGGAGATATGAGTAATATAATGGCTCACCCTTTATTAGGCGATCATTGTAGAGAGAAACTAGGATATAAGGCATCCATGTTTGGCAAGTGGCATTTAGGGATGTGGAGTGACACTAGAGTTTATTGCGAGGAAGGACCAGCAGGGGAGCATATTGTTAAGGGGACTGGGTGGGAACATCTAAACCTAAAGGGTAGATGGGACCATTACTTTGCTACTTTTACTAATTTAAACTCAAACCCTATTCCAGGAAGAGATCCAAATAGTGGATTATGGGAAGATACTAGCGGGTGGCCTAATTTTAATGCTAGTACGTTTAACAGTGGAGGTACAACAATGGGTTTTGTTAACTATTTTGTATCTGAAAGAGTCCCTCCTCAGAACGAAGGAGAAGAATCAAGTTATCAAATTCATACAGTTTCCGATACTGGGTACGTAACTTACGCTCAATCACTTTCAGGAATTGCATATGGGCAAGGATCTCCTAGCTCCTTCTCTACTAATTATATTTTATCAGCAGCTAGTGCATATTATAACCAAGCGGATCCCCCTTTCTTTATGTACATCTCGCCTAATGTTCCTCATACTCCTTATACATATCCTCCTTCGGCAGGAGTGTATACGTCTTTTTATAATTCTAATAATAAACATGTTATTTTGAAGGATGCGTATACTAATGGAAAAACAGGCACTGCGTCACAAACCTCTGCAAATTGGATTACAACAAATGCCATGTTGGAAAATTTTGATTTTCAATTAAGTGCATTCCTAAAGGGCTTAGATGCTACTAAAAAAGCAAATACTATATTTATCGTAACCTCCGATAATGGCGCTGTCGGACCTGATCTAGGAAGAAGAGCAGCATATGCTTCTTCTATTGGTCTGGGTAGTGCAGGGCCTACTTTAGTGGGGGGCGATTATGTCGGGTCAGGTGGCCTGGGAGCCACATATGACAAGATGTTAAATTTAGGAGCCTATGCTTCTGGTTTGGGTAGTGGAGGTGCTTATGTAGGTGACACTTCTGGTGCAAGAAGGGGTGGTGAGTCTGATTCTGCTAACCAATTCAAGGCAAGCTTATATGATCGAGCCATGCTTGTTCCTATGGTGGTTAGTGGTGTAGGGGTACAGGCAGGAGTATCTACAAGCGCCTTAATAGATATGAATGATATCTTAGCCACCATAACCGATATTGCAGGGAAAAACCCTTCTGAGAATCCAGAGGTTCCTGCTGATTCCATATCCTTTTATGATGTGCTCACTGGAAAAACAGATGCTTCTAGTCATGCACGACAATATTCTTATGGTGAAGTTTTCTTCCCTATTGGTAATAGCACAGGTAATTTAGCTAATTGGGGGCCATACTCTGGATTTGTTAACTGTGGTGAGGAGGAAGTTGCGGGTTCTACCTCGGATAATCCAGAGCCTACAATCCCGAGAAGAAGAAGACAAGCTCTAACTATAAGGATGAAGCCTGAGCAGTTTTCAGGAAAAATTCCAAGCACGTACACTCAAACAATAAATTACTTAGTGGATTCTGATGGTACAATCGACGCAGGAGAAATTACTGCAAATGTTAACCAATCTATTCCTGATGTTAGCGCAGGAGTGTGGAAAATTATTAGACCTTCTTCTGGTAGAATATCGGGTGTAGGTGCAGACTTTGATAGGGATGATTTTCCTGATCCTGATGATTCGTCAGATACCACTCCTTTTACTCAAGGAAAGGGGGCTTGGTTTGAAGAACTATATCACCTCCAATCTCTTAATTTTAGTGGTGTCGATTTATATGAGCTTAATGATTATTTAAGAGAGTACAATAAGGGAGTAAAAGCTAATCATTTAGCAAGTTCACTAATTGTTTCTGCTATAAAACTTCCTGCTGCACAGGGTGGTATAAATAATGGGGCTGCTAATGGTGGAGTACTAGATAATACAGTGCATTATTGGAACTTAGCGAGAATTTTTGATGCAGCCCACAAGAGCATGATTGCTTGGAATTCAGGAAGATATACTCCAGAGCAAGCCATGGCGTTTCTTCCTGATGCCATGGGATCTGATCAGGATGACGAAGGCTAATATTAATTAAAATGGAAAAATTTCAACCAAAAGGATATCTAGAAGTTATTAAGATCTACGATGATGGATCTGAGGAAACTCATTTTTCGGAAAATAATGTTATTACATCTGGGATGGGTGTAGGCTTATCTCATTTGTTTGCTGGTTCAGGGGGTGGCACGATTAACGATTTTCAAATCTTAAACTTCCAGGTGGGTACAGGTGGTATCAGTGACCGTTATGGTACTTCTAGTTTTAAGCTTAATACTCCTTTAGGGTCGGCTGCCTATCTTAGCACAGGCAGTGAGGCTTTAATAGAGGCTATGAAACCTATACAGAATGCAGCTATAAAAGGAAGCAATGAGTCGTTTATTAGGAATCCATTTTCTAATATTCAAAAAGTAACGCCTACTTCTGTTAGGTTCAATTTAATTCTTGATAGATATACAGCCAATGGTTTATCTAATGATCTTGATGAGATTGGATTATTCATGAGAAATCCCAGAGGTGTGACTCCTCCTTCTCCTATACTGGTCGCCTATAGACCATTTACTGGTTTGAAAAAAACCAGCAACTTTTCTCTACTATTTAAGTGGACTATTAATTTCTAAAAATGCCTTTTACTTCATCTGATTTATACTCTGCAAGCGCAGGTTCCGAGATATACAATTACTTTAATCCCTTTGTTACAAAGTTTGATAGCCAATCTTTTTACAATTTTGAACAGGATAACCAGCCCGTGTATGATCTAGAGGAGAGAACCTTTGGTCTTTGGGAAAAAGCGACAGGGTACGCCACTTCTTCTTTGGTCGGGATGCCTTTAGTTGTGTCATCCTCTACTGATGTGAATAATAGAAATGTTTTTAGTACGCTACAGGGCGCAGTTGATGCGTTACCTAATGTGATTCGTACTCCCACACTTATTGAGGTTGCCGTATCTGGAGTCTTAGGTGGCTTAGATCTTACAAATATTAGAGTAGAAAAGGGTGGTGTTTTAGAGATTATTAATCGTGGGTTTGCAAAAATATATTCAGGTCGAGGGAATGGAGTTTCTCATGTTAATGCTTCCGCTTTAGGCTTAAGCACTGCGGCTGCGTGGCAAAATCAAAGATATATAAATTCTATTTCCTCAGTTGATTTATCTTCTACTATTAGAGATACTTCTGCTTTGTCTATCTCTGCTAACTGCTCTTCGATATTCGCAAGTCAGTTCAATAGAACCTTTGCTCAAGAGATTAACTTTACTAAAGGTAGATCAAGAAACTCTAGAATATTTTATGGATTTCAAGATGTAGGCCCCAATAACAAGATTTTTGCAAACAACGCTACCACTTCTTGCGTTTATGTTCCGTTTAACTATGAAAACGAAGGATTAGGGCAGACGGGTAATGTTCGAGATGGATCCGTATCTGCTTTAGATGTCTCTGCTACGAGAGGAGACACTGGCGGGTTAATGTATAGAACTAAACCTACGAACGCTTTTGCAGAGCGCCAGATGACAGGGCTTACCTACGCTAATGCAGTGTCTTCAATAAACATACAGAACTGTAACGGTCCAATATATATTCGTGGTTTCTGCGTTGATGGAGTTAGCGGGGGTGGAATTGTATACAATAATAGTACCTACAGAAATGATATTGGGATCAAGGTTGAGAACTCCAATCCTGTTATTGAAAACTGTTCCGTAACTAGAAATTCAACAACAGGAGCAAAGTTTATAAATTCAAATGTTGTCCTGGCTAGAGGGTTTGTCGCCAACAGAAACTATCAGGTAGGAACTGACGCTGGGTTAGCGTCGAGAAATACTAGGGAGACAGTAGGATTGCACCTAGTAAACAGCGAAGTTACCTTAGAAACGAGCCCAACCTATGCCTCTGGTAGTGATTATATGTTCAATATTCAGAATCATGACTTTGGGGCGGTATTAGAGAACAGTAAACTAACTGGAGGGCAGAGTAGGCCTGTGACTACTCAAAATGATACTACCGTTGCATTCTCATATAATCAAGTAGGAGTAAAATCTAGGAACTCTTCTATTGATTTGAGTGGTAATTTAGATGTTTATAATAATAAAACAGGTATTGATCTTGTTGATTCTGAATTATCTACAGATAGAATGACTATAGAAAATCATACTGTTAATGGTCTTCTTGCTGATAACTCGGTTATTAAATACAATAACAGTATGGTTCGTAGAGACTATACTGTAGATGCAGATGTTAAGAGAATGACACAGACCTTATTCCATAAAAATGGAATTCATTTAAACCTTAAGAATGGTAGTAGATTTACTTACTATACAGATGTATCTAACATTAACATACCTACAAAGTTTGGTGGGTTAAGATTTGATGACGCTCATGGTGTAGAGGTTGGATCGTTACCTCCTGTATTACTTGATCAATCTAGGGCTGATATGATTCACACTAGAATTAATGTTAGTGCTGTTAATAAGAGTGCTCCTGGAATTGCAGGAGGAGCTATTAAAGCCACTAATGGATCTTTAGTTAATTTAGTTGGAACTCAAAATGGAGCCACTATGGTTCTAGGCCCCAACACGATTGCACAAAGCGTTAGAGTTGCTGGTATTTCCGCAGAAAATGGATCGAAGGTATCCTTTAGAGGGCCTACTTTAGTTGGTCAGTTTGGTACATCTATTCTTGCTGATAATAATTCTGTTTTAGAGTTTGTTCCTCACAAGAGGGAAGACCAGACAGTGGATGCAAGCGGGTTTACTCTAACTAACAAGCTGAACCACACTTCTGTCGAATTGCATAACACTGGTGGGGCCTGCATTGCTGCTACTAATAACTCTCAAGTGATCATGGAAGACTTAGGAAGCCCTAATAGTCTTTCTGCTTTGAATAATGTTGATTATGATAATGATGATATCGCACAGTATGTAAGTGGTGGCTCTATGCAGTTCTATCCTAATGGTGCTTTAGCAAACTACACAGGAAATCAAGAAGATCTTGATCAGGATGACACTGCTTTAAGCGATGATGTGTTCACTAATGCAACGTATGAGATCCCCACCGCAAGACCTAATATCGGTGTTGGTTATGCAGGAACATTAGTTACTTATAATTACAAACTAGCTAATCCCTTTGTAGGAGCAGCACCAGACACCATAGCAGACTCAATAAGTACAGGTGGTATGTGCGTAGAAGCTAAAGGAAACAGTGTAGTTAAGGTTGTGAGTGTTCACTTCCCCACAGGATACAAAAACCCAGATGGTACTTTTTATGATACTAGTGCAACCGCAGGAGGTTGTAACCAACTGTACCTATGGAACATTGGTGATACTTCTAAGCTGTATGCATCTCACACAGCCTTAAGTGGAACAGTTGCTTCTGCTACTACATATTACGGACCAAGATCTACTTTCTTTAGTGGACTGACCAATGAAGCAGGGCAAGGAGTCTTTACTCATGGGGATGCTTCCGCAGTTGGATTTGCAGCAGGATCCGCAACCCCAGATACATCAACGGTAAGTATTTGTGATCTGTTTGGATTAGGTGTAAATGTTTCCTCTCATTATCTAAGCTATAACCAGAGTGGTATAAATAAAGCAATTACTGGTTCAACCAATGGATTCGGACAACTTACTTATCAAAACAAAGGACCTTTCCGATTAATGTTTAGCGTAAACCCAGCGGTGAAATACTTATCATACCTATCTGGTGTAGACGGAGATGGACTTAACATATGGGCCGAGGATGATACTAGACCATTGCAGCATATGGCTCAAGGGTATTCACTTTCTGGTTCCGTGGGAGTGCCCTCAAGCCTTCTGAGTGTTAGTGGTATTCACACTAATTTAATTCAAACTCATGTACACTTAAACCAAAAGGCAGAGGTTTCGGGGTTCTATTATCCTTCAGCTATGATGGATTCAAATAGAGGAACTAATGTATACCTTGATGAAACAGCAGCAAATGTGTTTGCGAATGCTAAAAACTGTGCTCATAAGCCTATCGCAGGTAGAGCTAATCCGAATGTTGTAATATATAAATCAATAACAACAGAAGGTGGAGAGGGTAGTCCAGGAACCTTTGTTGCTAATAAGCTTCATGTAGGAAAGGGATTAAGATCCGTTAATATCTTTGATATTAGGAGAAGTATATAATGAATTATTTTAATGTTTTTATGAGTCCTTACGGTGAGGGTGGAGGATCAGGTGGATCAGGTGGATCAGGTGGCGGTGATGATTCTAACATCTTAAACCTAACAAATTATGGTGCTTTAGACACTGTGTTTACTGAGTCAGCCTACAGGTTTACCGATCCCCCTAGATACTACAAAGCAAACGATCCTTATTATTACGAGGTAGACAACCTTCCATTAAAGCAAATTCACGAAAACTGCTTATGGTTAAAAGATCAAATTGCTGGTGTTGATACTGAAGTTTCAGGCATTCCTATACGAAAGATTGTTGATTTACAACCATATGTTCAGGAGACTGATAGAGTTGTAAATGTTCGGGCTGGTAAATTTACCGCTCGTATTAATGATGCATATTCCGTTAGCCCTTCCAACTTCTGGGCTACCTTTGCTACTAACCAAACAGTTGATTTTTCAAGAAGCCCTATCTATCTCAACCCTTCTGTTTCTGTTAACGACTCAACTTTCTCTACATTAGTGGGACAAACGGTAAATCAAGTATTGTATAACAATGGCCTGTATGATCATTATCAGCACTACCCCTCTTTAATGCAGATACAGCCACCAATAACTACTAGTAATGTTCCTAATGGTCCAATAAATTTTAATTTTATTTCAACACCTACTTATCTAACAACCGCTGCTCTATCCATTACTGACATCCCCAAGGTTAAGGCCGCTGTATGGAAGCAAAGAACAGATACTTCTGTTGTTGGAGGACCTCCATATACTCCTGATCTTCAGCAGTTGTCTGTTGATTTTTGTAGGAGATGGAAAGGAGTGTTTAGAACATCAGTAGTTAACTCCCCAATTACTAAGTCTATAAATATTCCTGCTTTTGATGCAAACGATTATCTTGACAACAATACTGGAGAAGGTCTTGACGCTCAAGTTAGAATTGATTTAGTGTTCATGTACGCTCACCCAGTCGATGCAACAGAGTCTCATATTGCCAAAGCAACAGGAGAGGGTCCAGAGAGAATCACGGTTCCAACTCTCGGATTAGTGAAGGGCGCGGGAGCTATCTTAAGTCCTAATAGTCTTCAAGCAGATGCAGCCGATGATATTATAACTACCCCTTCTATTATTGGAGGTTCTGATTGGCAGACACAGTCTACAAACAATGACAAGTATTACTCTCTTCTTCAGAACGGATTAGGGGATGCTTCTCTAGCTATCCAAGCTACTTTATCTGATCAACTAGCAGCGCATTCTCCTTTTGGCCCTACTGTAGGGGCCTCATTCCCTTCTCCTGACGATCTTTTGAATCTAGCTCCTCTATTATCACAGGACGCGATTGATTCAGGGTTACAAACGATTGGGCAGTCTGTTCTTCCCATTTGCTATGTCATTGTTAAGAAAGACTCTCCTGTTATTTTAGAAGAAGATATTATTGATATTCGCCCCTTCCTTAGAACCGCAGAGTTAACATACAATGAAAGAGCAGGAGTAGCAGCAGCTAACCCACCCTTATCTTTAGCTAATCCAGCTACTGGAAAGTATGAGCTTTATAACTCAATTCAAGGAATTAGAGATTATCTGATGACATACATCGCCCAGCTTACGGGTGAATTGGGTGCTAGTTTTCAGGGAGCTTTTACAGTGCCTAAACCTTCGTTTACTAGTCCTGTTGGTAACCCAGAACAAGGGATTGCAGCCGCTACTTTAGGATCACTATCCAGGCGAATTCCTCTTCATGGATTAGCCACCACTGTAAATAATTCAATAGTTAATTATCCTGAAGCTTTTGCTTCTTATAGTGTTTCTTCTGCGATTCGCGCTACTGCCGATGGAACATTTACTATGATTCCAGGAATTTATGAGGTGGATTGGTATTGTAATGTTACTCATAGCTCTGGAGATGCTAGAGGAGATTACGAGTCACACATTATGTCCAGTGATGGCGTAACTGATTTCCCTGGGACAGACACATGGATGCAAAGAATTGATGATATCGGGCCAGGAAATCAGTCAGCAGGGGGCACTGATGGTAGTATGGGCTCTTCAAGAATGCGAGGATTTATTACTGTAACTCAAGAGATGTTTGATAATAACGAAAATTCATTATACTTTGCTTTGAAGAAAGTTGGTGGAGGTGCTGGAACCCTAAAACAAGGTGGAGTTGCTAATCTCACTAGAGTACAAAATCTGGATGGATCTGAGGGTACTATTAAGTAATCAAAAGTAAAGCATGGTAGGCATTAATATTGAAAACTGTAGCTTTGCAGGTGAAGGAGAGTTTGTTGAGGACGAACCAGATTACGATGGAGGGTCTGGTAGCGGCAACGGAGATGGTGGAGGCGATGGAGACGGTGACGGTGGCGATACTGGAGGTGGTGATGGTGGTGATGATGGTGGTGATGATGATGGGGGATCCGATAATAATGCCCCAACAATTACTCTCGTAGGACCTGCTCTGGTAAATATTGAGCAAGGAACGACATATATAGACACTGGAGCTACTGCTTTTGACCCTGAAGATGGAGATATCACTAGCACCATAGTTGTTACTGGAGAGGTTGACGTATTTTCTGTAGGAACTTATACCCTTAGCTTTAATGTTACGGACTCTCTTGGTCTACAAGCAGAAACTAAAACTAGGACTGTGGTAGTAGGAGAGCTTCAGAATGATGATCCTGCTGCTCCTAGCTGGGGGGTGGACCCTGAGGTAGTGATTTGTGATACTTCCGTTGGTAGCCCAGCAGGCGCAGCTAATAGCGTAGTTTTGAACGTCCCTCACATACCTGTTGCTGAAACTGATACCAGGACAGTTATTGTTAACTCATCTGATAATCCTATTAGTGAAGTTAACGGAGTCTTTGCAGGGGAGTTATTAAATACACCAGGAGCACCCACGGGCTTTTCCGCAAAGCTTACGGGGTTGGGGGATCATACTTTTAGCGATATTTATCAAACTGTTTATCAACCAACTTTAGAAATTACTTTTCCCACAGATCAGACGGCTAAAGACTTTTACCAACAATACCCAGGGCTATTAGATTCACTCTCAGTAACTTTCTCCATGGAGATTGTTTACTCTCTTGATTTTCTTAATGATGGGGATGACATATATGAAGAGTGGGATCGCTTAGAAACTTCTCTTACGATCCCAATTAGTATAATAGATGTGGTCGAGCCTCCTGATGCGGCTCTACCCACAATTGATTATGGAGATGAAGTTGTAACTGTTAAATATAATGTCCCACTTAGTGAGGAAGAGTTAACCGATGTAGTTGTTCCACAGTCGTGGAATTTTGGAGATTACTTTCTTGATAGTTTAGATGTACTGCTCCCTATTGAGTTAGTTGATGCAGGTTTTGGACAGGATCAAGACACAGGAGGAATTGTTATACTAAGTCCTACCCAAGGAGTTATTACGGCTATATCAACTCCCATATCCAATTTACCAGAACAAACTCCTGAAGGAAACCCTTTTACTGTGGGTGTTCAGTTATCCTTTTCTATCCAACCACCTTTTGTCGGAGAGGAGACTCTTGATATTTTAGTCGATGTGCCTCTAAATCTGGAAAGGAGACCTGATCCTGACGAAGCTCCTTTGATTACTCTTGTTGGTAGCCCTGCTGTCAGTATTGATGAAGGCACACCTTATGTAGAAGAGGGAGCTACCGCTTTTGACCCTGAAGATGGAGACATTACTTCTGATATATTAATCACAGGAGCAGTAAATTCGGAAGTGGCAGGAACCTACGTTCTTTACTATAATGTTACAGACTCGGCAGGTAATCAAGCAGTTGAGGTAACAAGAACTGTTACAGTAGATGAGGTAGATGATGGAGGTGGAGATCCTCCTCAGCTAGAGCCCCCTGTTTTTGAATATGATAATTCAGTCCCCGTAATTCTTCAATATGAGCTAGTCGGAGCCTTTCAAAATCAAACTGCAACGGCGACTGATGTCTTTCCTACTACGTGGGATCATAAAGGAAATACTGTAGTTATTCACACTATAGAGTACTTAAATCTCAAAAAACAATTTTTCAAAGGTTTTGGTTCTATTGGAGACTACTATCCTCCTAATCCATGGCCTGGTGATGGGACTACCGACGTAATAGATTTTTATGGTGCTGACAATACTGGTTCTCCTTTGAATGGTAGAATTCAACTTGAACCTTTTATTTATTCGATTAATGGTTCGCAACAACCCCCTGCGAATACTGAACTTAAAGCTATTATTCATTGGAGTACTGATAATCCACCTGGACAACCCAATTATGAGGGGACTATTAATGTAACTTGGGATGTTGTGTGGGTGGTTCCTTTTAGTATAGGGGGAGGGAATACGACCGTAACAGCATCAAGGTTAGGATCTAGTATAACAGTTCCTTCATCTTTAATTAGACGAAGATCTTCTAATCCTAAAAAACTACTCGCCCCTGGAACAAGACAATTTAGAAGATCAACTACTTCTACTTTTAGAAGAAAAAATCTTAAGCCAGAGGTTATAGCAAGAAAACGAGCAAGAACATCCTATTCCAATGGTATTAGTGATCCTAATTTTTCTTTCTTTACTAATCAAACAATTACTACTCCTCTAAGAGTAAACTACCCTCGTCAATACGATAACTCAGTTACTGGATCTCCTGATACAGGTAGACCTAGTCTGTTGGGTAATGAGATAGATGAGACTGTAGCTGGAATTATTAATGTAAATTCAAGCGTATCGCCCTTAGCTGATTACTACTATAATGCAATCACTCCGCAGAAGATTAAAAACAGTTTTAGTCCAGAGGCTACACAATTGCTACAGGGAATGTATAATTTAAATGGTACACCCATGGCGGACTCCGTGGCTTCTTTTGTTAAGAAGTCTATTATTTCTAATGAAATTGGCACTATTTCAGAAAACGATTTACGCGAGTTGCGTGATGAGATGGTTGGCACGAAAGCTGTCTTTAAATCATCTAATCTCTCTACCAATAACAGATCCGCACTAGACTTAATTACTAATAACTTACTATCTATTAATCCATCTGATTTTGGTATAAAGAAAAGAAATAGAATGATTTATTGGAAACCTTTGGCAGAAGACTTAGATAAACGTCTTATCTTTAAAACAGCGGACGGGACTGAGACTAATATTTATATTCCAAACAATGAAAAAATTACCGTAGAATACTCCGCTTCCAAATCTGCTACTTTGGAAATGCAGGATGGTGATTTCTTTGCAGTTGAGACTTTAGACGGAGATGATCGTTTGACTGTCTTTTCAGAGATAGAGCAAGCTAGGATTGTTGCTCCTGATGTAGCGTCCCGAGCAGCTTACTTGGCTGGAGATGATTTCCATTTTCAGCTAGATGCTACCTCTGTCACCTCGGACCTGGTAGAATTTAATGTAGACACTACCTCAACAAGACAGGATTATTACTTTTTAGCATTAGATAAGGACAGTGTTGCTGATAGAAATTCCAATCTACAAGGAGGGGATACGTTATTCACTAGAAAAACCTATGCTAAGTATAACTATACGACCACTGGTATTGATGATATTGTAAAACACAAGGCCTATCCAAATTTAATTTTATACCTTAGGGATGATGATATGTTTTTTAATCATTTAGAAGCTTCTGAAGAAGCCCATCTAATACACAAAGATATAACTTTAGATAATTTTGAAAACTCGCTAGAAGATCAAATACTAATACGAAGACTTCCTCAACACATATTAATTATACCTAGTGATAGGACTGCAAAAGTTATCAGCCAGGAGCGGTCTCAATTCATAGATTTCAATACACGAAGGCTTAAAATTAGATTTTCTCCTGCTCAAGACTATAAAAAATTACCCAAGGATAAGCCTCCATACTTAAGACCTGTATTTACACAGACTGAAAGTTTGAATTTTGGTACGGACATTCAGGATAATACTATATGGAACGAAAAAATAAAGTTTGTTTTTGACACTACTGCTGTAGCAGCAATTGACAGATATAAAAACGGTGCAGAGGTGCTTCCGAGGAAAGAGACCTCTATTACTAAGCTACTAAAAACATTAAATACTATTAAGGACGCTTACTCACTTACAGAACGCGATAAAATAAATACTTTTGATTTATTTAGTAGGATGGAGCCAAGCGATATAAAATCCCTTAAGTTTGATGTTGACGATGGGTATAGTCTCCTCTCCAGGCTGGCTACAAATACCATTACAGAAGATACTACTGTGAATAAATCTAAGTTTGTTAAGGCTAGGAGCATTGCTGCTCTACCTGCATCTGAAATTCCAGTACAAACTACGTTTTTACCTGCTAATGAGGAGGCCCCACAAGTCAGTACACAAAAACAACAAACAGCTAAGACTGCTGCGCCTTCAGACCGTAGCGGAGGATTAGGCTCTTAGCATCTATGCAAAATTATTTTTTTTTGTTGTATTTGCTTTGAGGTCAGTAAATAACACAGAGGGTTTCGCTCTCTTTAAAAATTTATGGAGATATAAATATGAATTTTAATACAGATGTAGATAAGGATTTTGTTGATTCAATCCTAGAAAGTTCTCTTTGGAAAAAAGCGCAGGTTAATGTCGCACCAAGAGAAACAGTTAATGAGTCTTCCGAAGAGGGCGAATTAGAGACAGTCCCAGAACTTGATAATGAGACCGCAAACAGATATGAAGAACCTACCGATCTTGAGGTAGAGGCTCCTATCGAAGAGGAAGCAGAAGAGGAAGTTTCTTTCTCTCTTGAGGATCTTCAGGTCGTTCTTGACAATCTTGCAGACGAGGATCTTATGGAACACGCCATGAGTATGCTTGACGTTTTTGATGTCGCTTATGAGCAGCTTGCTGAGTCTGAAGAAGAAGAGGAAGAAGAGGAAGAGTAAATCATGAGCATGGATGAAATGGACATTGCGAGTTTCGCAGAGTCGATGCTCAACGAAAGGGTAGAATCGGGTAAGCCTGTACAGTTTTCCGCTGAACAAGCTCCCGATGCCCCTGACGTTTCCGATATTGAAGTTCCTGCTGGTTTTGCTTCGACAGTTTTATCTGAAGGTCATTGGGACAAAGCTGATATAAATATTTCTGAAAACATTGTTGAAGAAGTAGTTGATCAACCCGCTCCTGTTCAGAGACAAATCTTACCTATCAATGAGGAGAGTGTTTATAAAAAACATCTTCTTAGTGAGTATAAGAAAAAAGTTTCTGATCTTCAAGAGCTTATAGATCTTATGGAAAATATGGGTATGGTTGGAGCAGTTAACACCACTGGAAGAATGGGACAAGGCCCCATGGGTGGAACAATAAAGAAAAAGAAAAAAAAGAAGAAGAAGAGTAGTGGTAGAGTTACTAGATCATATCGCTGAAGCAAAGTCTCGGCCTAAGAGTCGAGGTGATTACCATACCTTAAAGGATGGTGTTGTCAGTTCGAAAAAATCTAAGGTTAAAAACTACCCAAGCATCGCAGTTGCTTTAAGGCGAGGTTATCCTGGTCAAATTTTTTCCACAAAAGGAGCCGCACGTTTATACGTGGTTAGTAAGGCTAGTTGGGGCAAGAAAAGCTCTGGTAGAATTGCTAAAGGGTTTACACCTGGGTCTGCTACCCCCTCAGCTAAATGGGATAGCATTAAAGGTCACTCTGTGAGGACCATGAAAAAACACGGGAAACAAAAATCTCGAAAGTTTGACAAGTATAAGGTAAAGAAAAAATGATTTTAACAGACACGTTTATTGTAGAAAGAGCCGAGATTATCAACGAAAGCCGTGGTGGTAAAGTTGTTCCCATTTTAAAAGGTGTTTTTGGTAGGTGCGATGAGAAAAATAATAACGGTCGCGTTTACTCAAAGCCCCTTCTTGAAAGAGAAGTAAAGCGTATTGCCGAAGCTATGACTCAAAGACGTTTGATGGGAGAGCTTGATCATCCATCACACGATTCTGTTAAGTTAAGCAATGTTTCTCACCTTATTACTAATTTAGATTTTAATGGAAATGAATTAGTAGGAGAGTGCGAACTATTAGATACCCCTTCTGGGAAGGTTGCAAAAGCCTTAGTTGAAGGTGGTGTTATGGTTGGTATCTCTTCAAGAGGAATGGGCACTTTATCTGAACAGGCTGATGGATCAAAGCATGTTAATGAGGACTTTAGGTTGGTAACTTTTGATTTAGTTGCTGATCCTTCCACTAGAGGCGCTTTTCCTGGTATGTCTGAGTCTACTCAATCATCTCTAGTAGAGGAGATTGTCTCTGATACTCTTGATCAGGCTGCAAAAGAAAAGGTATTTACCACCCTTCTTAAGGATAAAATCCGAGAGAAGGCTCTAGATACTGGAACTCAGGATCCAGGCCCAATGTCAAAAGGAACCCCTGATATAATTAAAAAGAACAAAAAGAAACCCACTCCTGAAGATCCTTTCCGTAACTGGGAAGATCTCTACGGTGCTTACACAGGTAAGCCAAGGATTGTTAAAACAAGAGGTTTTGAGGATGCTGAGACTGTTACTGCCCCACAAGAGGTTGTAGATCATAACATCTATTGCCAACTTAAAGATGTAATATTAGAGTCACAAGGAGCACCAGTCCTTAGATTAGAGAAGCTTGTTGAGGCTTTGCGAGAAGGAATCGTTTCTAGTAGAGGAAGAGGCTTTCTTTCTTCTAAGAGAAAAGTAAGGCGTGTAAGCGCCATGAGGCAGAAGGTAGGAGAACTACTAAGAAAAGGTGCAGAAAAAGCTTCAAAGAGAAGTGTTGATTATACTAGTGATTCTCCTGTAAGAAGAACGGCACAGTATCGTTCAGACGGGAAACAATTTGTACAACGATTTAAGGGCGATGCTGATAAGGCAGGCACTGCTACATCAATGGTCAAGAGAAGAGGCGCAGAATACAAAAAGAAAACTTTGCCTGATCGAGAAGCAGCCGCTGCTGAAAGAGATCGAGACATTGATGCACCCATGAGTGGTGGGGGAACAAGCCCTACACCTAAAAGAACTCCAGGCCAGCTTCGTAGAATTATAAAAAGCAAAGGCACTCCAAAATCGAGTGATAGCGCAGCAGGAAAAGCAACAGACGCAGTTTCTAAGTAGCATGAACCACTATAATAAGTTAAGAAGTCTTATTGAGGGTGCTACGAATGTTAAGCCTACTCAAGCAATAAAAGACTTAGAAAAGCGAGCTAAAAAGAAGGCAGCAATTAAAGCCAAAGCAGACGCTATTGCAGCAATGCGAAGAGGCGAACTGTAAAAAAAATAGAAAAAAGTAGTCTACTTTTTTTTCACTAGTACATATTAATAGACACGGAGTTTAAACTATGAGTAAATTTGATGATATTTCAACGCTTCTCCCTGAAGGACTTACCGAGGATACGGTCACAGAGATCGCAAACCTTGTTAGTGAAGTAATTTCAGAAGAAGTTGAGAACAAAGTAAAAGATTTAGAAAACAAAGTTCACGGATTTTTGCGTATGAAAATTGACGAAGTTAAGGATCATGCCATTTCAGAACTTGAACAAGAAAACGAAACATATAAGAATGCTCGTATCTTTGAATCACTAAAAGCTCTGATGTCCTTAGAGCTTAACAGTGCAGACGATGATAATGCAGTTTCCCAAACCCGTAGAGAGTTTGAGGAAATTCAAGAAGAGAATGAAGTTCTTGTACGTGAGTTAAATGGGGCACTTACTGAGTGCTCTAAAATGGAAAACACTTTAAGGGTCTTATCTGGTAAGATTGAAACCCTTGAAGAAGAAAGGTTGGATCTTCAAGAGGCTGTTGTCTCATTAGAAGAATCAGCGACACTGCCCTTCAAGAGTAACGAAAAGGCAGTTGTTATTTCTGAACAAGTAGATGAAGAAGTAGCGAAGACTGTTGAGCCTCGATCAAATAACGAGTTTATCAACGAAGATATGCTGGCTTTTATGCCCAAAATTTAATGGAGATATTATAATATGAATATAGATACAAATGGCAGTATTGCCGAGAGTACAGTTTCAAAATGGTCTCCTGTATTAGAGGGGATCGAGAGCGATTACACAAGAAAGGTAACAGCACAACTTTTGGAAAACCAAGCTAAGGCTATCATCTCTGATAGACTTAATGAGGATATGGCAGCAGACATCGGTGGTACTACCACAGTCGGTCGCCTCGGAACTTTCCAGAAGTTTGCATTCCCCCTTGTCCGTCGCGTCTATCCTGAGTTGATTGCTAACAATATTGTTGGCGTTCAGCCTATGCAGGGACCTGTTTCACAGATTTTCTACTTAGGAAATTCACGTAGTGATGGAGTTGGT
>CENK01000333.1_pt1 | contig 19627 bp, 6 predicted proteins | sample 530191 | NCBI WGS metagenome assembly CENK01 (sample SAMEA2619686, study PRJEB7988) | marine metagenome | biome: marine biome (ENVO:00000447); feature: deep chlorophyll maximum layer (ENVO:xxxxxxxx); material: "saline water (ENVO:00002010), including plankton (ENVO:xxxxxxxx)" | depth 60 m | reverse complement strand
CTGAATGTCCCGTCAACATCTAGTAATCCACCAATATTAACATCGTCTCCAATACCTGCACCACCTGCAACTACCAAGTCTCCAGTAGTGTTGGATGTTGAGTTTGTATTTGTTGTAAGTTTTAAGTTACCTGCAACTAGACCACTCGCTGTCCCGCTAAAGACCTCTGAGGTATTAGTGGCGTCGTGGAGGAATGAGAATCCTCCGACGTGTCCTCCGAGATCTGTGTACGAATCATCGTAACCAAAGAATCCCAATCTTGCCTGAGAGTCGAAATATCTGAACTCAACTCCACGATCTTTATTGTCATCACTAGCAGGAGCAGTGTCACCACCGAGAGTAATGATGGGATCATCAACTGTCGTAACCGTTGAATTAACTGTTGTAGTTGTTCCATCTACTTGTAAATCTCCATGAACTCTGACTAATCCAGTGATTGCTCTATCATCACCTGGATCGAGGTGCATGGTAGCATTAGAAGTTGCAATATAATTATCTTGGAATCTTGAATCTTCAACGTGTACTTTACCAGTAGCAGCAGATGCATCGATGTCAACAACATCTTCTGCAGTAACAGTTAATGTACTTGTACCAGATCCTGCATTAGTAGAAGCAATAGTTAAGTTTCTAGCAGAAGAAGTATTCTGTGTCAGTTCAATATTGAGGTTTCCATCCCCAGTCTTATCAATTTGTTGAGCAGTTGCTCCATCAAGAAGAATGTCAGGATCAGATATAACGGTACGGACATTGATATCAACTTCGCCAGCTCCGCTGTCCCCCGTATTATTTGCGCCAAACAGTAGGTTACCACTAGTATCATTAACCTTAACATAATTTAGATAGTTAAATCCTCTGTAACCAGATGTTGCTGTAAGTTCTTGATCTAGTTCAAAATTTTCTACGGTATTGCCATCAGCAAAACCGATTCTATTGTTTTGTAATTGATTATTATCTACACCTACTGCAGCGATTGTAACGTGCCCATTGGCATCGACGTCAAAGTCTTCCTGTGCAAAGGACGCAAGTCCCTTCTGTTCAGTCGCCTCGGCAGCGAGATATCTCCACCCGCCTGAATCACCACTAGTATGAGTAGGAGCACCTGAACCTGCAGCAATACCAGTGATTGCTTGGTATACCTTAGAGGCATTCTGAATGATATCATATCTAACGTAAGTAGTACCTGCAGCATAGTTATTGTACTTACTACCTTCAGTCGCAGTAGCGATTGGTACATTCGTAGCACTAGTTAGACGACCTCTGTCGTCCACTGTAAATTTCGTAGCGTTTACAGTTTGAGTACCGAATGGTTCTGAGTTGGATCCCACACCTGAGACAGATGTTAAAGATTCAGTATTATAATCTCCTGGGACAACTGCTGTTGTAATAATATCGATTGTGGGGTTCCCATTGATACCACCACCATCGTTGATAGAGATTCTACCTGCTGTACCTGTAATAGTTCTGGTTGACATTGCACCACCAGAAGTTCTAGAAATCAAACCTGTAGTGGTAAGACCTGCAACAGCAACAAGGTCTAAGTCATACGGTTGAGCAGAAGATCCTTCTACAGTTCCGTTTAAGTTATAATCTGCAAGAGTTGTTGGGTTTGTAGCATTTGTAACTCTACCTTTAGCATCAATAGTTACTTTTGTATAAGTTCCTGTAGCAGTATCAGTACCATCATAATGTGGTAATGTAGAAATCAGACTGATAGAAGACGTTAAGTTAAGGTTTTGTGAACCGTCAAATACACCAGATGCTTGTACGTCACCAGAGAGTTGAATTTGTCTAGTTGAAGCAAGACGTGCAGCAGTAGAAGAGTTACCAATAAGAGTTGCAGTTACCGTACCTGCAGCGAAGTTACCATCAGCATCACGCTGAACAAGAGTGTTTGCAGTATTAGACGTCGATTCGACAGGTCGTTCGTACCGAAGAGTGTTCCACGCAGTAACTCCATCACCAATCTTAAAACGACCAGTGTCAAGTTCAATGCCAAGTTCACCTTGAGCAAGGGTTGGGTTTGAGTTTGCCCATTCTTGGGCACCCCCTCTTCTTAACTGAATTCTATTTGCCATTTTGTTAGGACAACTCTATACGGTTTATGCTTCCAAGTTATTTATGCTAGTAAAAAGGGGTTCCTATGAACCCCCTGTCATTATTCTTCCGTTTCTGGGTCAGGAGGATGTGACATTGTTTCAGGTTCGTCTCCTACACTGTAGTATTCAAGGGTCTCGATTGCCCCCTGAAGTTTCAGTGCTTGGACTTCATTCTGTTTGATTTTTGCAGAGAGTTCTTGGTTCTCTTTAATAAATCCTGCGTATTGTTCTTTGAACTGTTTAAGCATCTCGTCTTGAGAAACCTTTTCAACAGGTGCTGATGTTGTCATAATTTAATCAGATTTTTGGACTAACGTTAGTAGAAGTGATTTAATCTCACTCATATCCGATTTTAACTCAGAAACTTCATTTTGTAAAGTGTTAAAATCCGCTTTCGTTTTCGCCTCTGCTGCATATGCCTTCATATACTTTGTGTAAGTATCTTCATCAGCACAGTTAAAGAACCCCGATGAGGAGTCCCTAAACCAATTATCATGTCCTTTTACAGGTTGATACATTATACAGCGAGAGAAATTGCTCGGAAGTCTTGGATAACAGGAGTTAAAGACTGATTCGGTGATGTGAACACAATCTTGATTTGATATTGATCAAATGCTAAACCAGACACTTCGTATTCGTACTCTTTAAAGATAGTTTTCTCTGTAGTAGCAGGAATTTGTGCCTGTGCATCAGGGAAGAACTCGAAACCAAATGTCGTGATGTGATCGGTAGAACCAGTTGGACGTACTCTATATAGCACCTTTATGAAAGTGTTTGCAGGGCGATAACCTGTGAACAGAACCTTGATTGCACCTGATGGATTAATAAGGTCAGCAGCACGAGTAATGTATACTGCATCATGTGAATCACCAACACTTAACTTAGCAGTGTTAGGATTAGCAGGATTATTAATCCTGTTCATAACAGTAGTCATTGACATTCTGTCTGTATCAATTAAAGGCGATACATTTGACTTACCACTAGTCATTGTCAGATCCAATCTGAATGACTTAGCACCTGCAAGTTCACTAGATTCGTTAATAGCAGAACATATAAGTTGAGGAGAACCTAATGTATTATCCTCACTCAAGATGATATCAGAGAATACGCCATCATTAGAGAACGATTCTTGTAATCTAGTAGTACCATCATTGATAGATGTACCACTAATGCCATTAATTCTTGCAGTAATTCCTGTTTCAGGTAATAACATTCTCTCAACTTGTGGAACCAAGATGTCATACTGAACGTTCTGTGTAGCAATCGCAAGTGGACCACCAGATCTAATACCAAGTCTAGCAATAGAACTTGTGGAGATCTCGTAAGTATCAAGAGTTGGATTAAGAATACCCTGATGAGTCTTATTGATTTCAATCAGAGGAATACCATCAAGGTTATAACACTCAACTACAGACTCATCAATGTGAGATACTGCAGTTGTACCATCAAGTCCTCTTTCACTTACAGTGATTGTTTGGAAGTCACTTGAGATACCAGTGTATGAAACAACCTCAGTTCCTGCATTACTAATGATTCTTACATATCCTTTATTAGTACTACCGACATTTGCACCATTAATGACTGTATGGAATGCAGAAGCATCATTAACATTCAGAGATGTATCAGTTGCTGAGATAGCAGCAGTCAAGTAAGTAGGAGACACTTCTGATTTAACATCAGAAATGATAACGTTATTTGATGCAGAATACATGGAGTGATTGCTATGTGCAATACGAACTTTTCTTTGGGAAGTAGAGTACGTTGGAGTTGCAGTAGGATAAGCGTCACTAATTGCTGATGCTTCAACAGAGTCACCAGAATAAGTTACGGATGAAACAGTTGCAGTAACAGTAGATGTTCCACCAGTGATAGTTTCAGCAGGTGAAGTAATAAAGTCTGTGGAAATAAACTTCAATTCAAGAGTGTTTGTACCTGTAGTCCAAGTTACAACTTCAGCAGTAGGAGCAGTAGCAGAGTTACCTGTAATTGTCTCACCAACAGTAAAGTCACCAGATGCACCAGTAACTATGAGAGTTGCTGTTGTTTTAGAAGATACGATTCTGTTTGTAATAACACCACCAGTGTTAGATCCTGCAGCAAACGTTCCTGTGATGTCTTTGATTGTCAAGACAACTCCACCAGATGTTACAGTTCTCTTGGCAATAGTACCTTGAGCAAGTGTAGTCTTCTGATAGATTCTAGCACCAATAGTATATGGAAGTGAAGTAGAGTTAAGAACAAGATCAATCTCAGGAATGAATGTCTGGATTGGATCTGGTTGTAACCTTAACTTACCACCGTTACCAATATCAAGAGGAGCATTATTAAGAGTAACAGTAGATAATGAAGTAGTATCAAACTCTGCTCTATTGACTTTGAACTTCAAGTCTTCATACTGGTCAGCAGTCCATGTAGATGCGTTCTGTGATTTGAACAGCACACCTGCATATGGTTGCTCAGAAATAGTTCTGTCACCAGTAATATCAATCTCACCCATTCTAGAGATCCAGATCTGATACTCGTTAGAGTCAGAAAGAAGAACGAAACAATGTTCGATCGACTGTGGAATATAGACAGGTGCCTTAAAGGTAAACTTAGTTGCAACAGCAGCAGTTTCAGATAACTGAACAACACTTGGTTCTAAGGTTACGTCAGAGAAAGGTAGGATACTTGTGGTAGGGTATCCATTTTCCATGGTTCTAATCTGCATGGATACAGGAATATTTGTGTCTTTCTTAAAGAAGTATACTTCGACAGATGTAATAAACACACCACCTTCTTCATCAGAAATAAATGACTGAGCAAGAGGGTCATACCAACCAATCTGCCTAGTCTCAGTTCTGATTGTATTGAAGTTTCTAGTCTGGTTAACAGTGTCACGAACAACTTCAGCATTTCTAACAGCAAGAACGTTCTCACGAACTCTGTTCAATGTACCACTTGCTTCGTATTCTGCTTCAGCAGAAGATGCAACTGCACCTGCAAGACGTGAATCAGTATCAGAAGTAGAAAGTCTAATGGATCTTGTACCAGTTGCCCAACGTGGATTAGTATCTAAAGATGGAGGTGGAATAAAGAATGATGCTTGGAACTTACCAAAACGGTCTGAAACAAGACGACGATCTTTAACAATTGCTCTAGCACCAGAGTTAGCAACTAATACTTCACCAACTTGCACATTACCATAGAACTCACCAACAGCGTTAGATGCTAGTGCATCAGTATCAATGTTCAAGTATGCAGTAGTAGAAGCATATGATGTTGCCATCGCAGTATCATCATATGGGTTGTTTACATATAGATCATCAGGGTTTGCAACTTTTAAAACACAACCACTACTTTGTCCTCTTACAGTCTCACCAGGAATGAAAGGTGTAGAGTTTGTACGAGCATCAGTAGAAGGGTTCTTAATAAGTTCAATCAACTTAGGAGTGAAGTAATCAGATACCTTCTTACCATCGAAGAATGAATAGAAACGAGTTCTGGGTTTCAGTCTTTCAACGTTAACCTTAACGTTTCTGGATCTAATCCAAGGAATAGAAGTAGAAGAAATGACGCTATCACCAAGAGATTGTCTGTCAATTCTAGGAATAACTCTGGATCTAATACCAGATCTAGTTTGTCTAGTAGTGGCAAGGAAAGATGTCGTTCTATTAATACGACGCATACCACGACCAGCCCATACATCAGGTCTAGGAGATCTACCAACGTCCATCTCTAACCAGAAGGAGTTTCTAGTAACTCTAGATCCAATAGTTCTATTTGTAGTCCACTGATCTCTCCATGCGTTCCACTGAATAGGAGCAAAACCATTTTGGTCAACTCTCATTTCAGATGATACAGATTCAAAATCACCTTCAATTTGAGTGACTCTTGCTGGCAATCTTTGTGTATCTAACCAGTCGTCAGATGCAGGAGTTAAATCAATACGTCCAATGTAAGTGAATACGTTGAATGGGTTGATGTTCTCAACTCTAGAAGCATATGGTTGATTAATGATTGTCAACTCACTATATGGTCGAGTGATAATCGGTCCAGTCTGCTGATAGTTTTGAGATAAGGTTGTATTAACCTGTAAAGGAATGTTAGTTGTATAGTGTGAAGGATGGCACTGACCACCTGCAAAGTCTAATGCAGCATTGAAATCTTCATGAGAAGTTTCAGACTTACTATGATCTGAGAAATCGTCTACAATAAATCCATTCTTAAGTCTATCTTTACCATCAGAGTCAATAATCTTAGTGTTGAAAGTATCAGACTCAAGCATGTTGAGTGAAGTATAGTATTCAACTTGATCTAATCTACGTTCAATACCACCGATGTCACGCATGGTATAACGTCTGTTATCCGATCTAGTGATAACAATGTCAGACTCAGGATCAAAACCGTATGGTTTATGAGAGATGGTTGCTAATAGCATACCATCCTTCAGATTATCAGGTTCTTGAGGTAACTCAGAAGACTTACCTTTAATAACTTGGAACTCACCTGCAGGTGTTAAGAATGCTTTATCAATTCTAGGTAGATACCAGTCAAAGTCTGCACGGAAGTCGCTGTTAATTTTAGGAACGTCGAAGATAGTAGCATTCGGAGATCCAGATACATTAAACACTCTTGACTTAAAGTCAAATGTTGAGCAGTTAACAAAGGCAGGAGATGCAACTGTACCAGTACCACTGTAAAGATTCTTACATCCTGGTCTAAAGTCTAAGTAATCTGAGAGGAACCTAGTCTCAAAGAATGGAATATCACCATATGTTGTGTCAAGATATGATTGACCACCGAAGTAATCACCAGTTGCAGAATGTGTATAGTAGTCAATAACCATCAGAAGTTTTCTGATTGGAGTTGCAACACCTTTCTTACGAGTAACTCTAGAAACATCATAGATGAAACCAGTTTGTGCTACTTCTAAGAAGTAATTATCAGTGATAACTTTTGATCCTTCAATAACAGATCCAACACTATCATTGATAATCGCATTAATAGCAGTACCTGCACTGTCAAAACCATCAATGGTTTCACCCGACTGTAATTGACCGCTGAGATAAACAAGACTTAGTTTTAGAGTTCCAGAACTAAATGCAACTACCTTTGCTCTTGCTTTAGAAGTTCTACCAGTAACGATAGTTCCTGTAGCAAAGAAAGTTGGTTCAACCAGAGTTACAGAAGGAAGAACAGGATCATTGTCATCGTTAGATTCATATACAGCATGTAATCTGTAAGCATCTACAAGACCAAGAGAAAGATCCCTATCTTGAATTCTAGTACCGTAAAGGTTTGAATAAGTTAGATTATAATTTTGCTTGTCAAGATTTTCAATTGTCTTAATGGTTTTAATAACAAACATCTGCTGACCAGATTTTGTTTTTCTTTGAGTAACGTTCTTCGAGATAGTTGCAGTAACTTTAATCGAAGTAATGTTAGTTAAGTTATCAATCTGAATAGTTGTTCTATCAGAAGAGGTGAACGTGGTATAACCAATAGTACCAGAACTGACAGTGTTGATAGTGATTTGATCACCGACAGGGTGAGTGCTGTTTGTACCTGCAAGTACAGTAAGGGTATAATTGGCATCGGAGATTGCTTGGAACTGTTCATTCTCAGGAAGAGTAATGGAGATAGAGTTAGAAGCAACTGTTTGAGCATCGAAAGTTCTTCTGACAATCATTGATTCATCAGAAATACTCTTGATGTACTTCTTAGGCATCTCACTTAAGAGATCTGCATTCTGAACATTGTTCAACCTAGAACGTTGTCTGAGTAAGGCAGAGTAAGTTCCTGCAGAAGGAGCAGCACCACCAGGTCCAGGAGTTACATTAACTGTCTGTGCTTGATAGTCAAAGATAGTTGAAATTTGAGAACCAGTTAATGAGGTTGGGTTGATCTTATCAACATCAACATACTGAGTTCCATTAAAGAAGATTCTGTCACCAGGTTTAAGATCTAACGCAAAGTTAGAAGATTGACCAGTGATTTTTTCAGCAGAACCTGTAGCATCATAAGTGAATGTAGTACCTTGAACAACCTGAAGATCATCTAAGATAATATCTGAAGTAAACTCTACAGCATTTGTACTTTCATCTCTAGATACAATCTGTCTAGTATCAGAGAATGCATAAGTATGAGAAACTTCAACAGTATCAACGTTTAAACCATCAACTACGATCATTTCACCAACAGTGAAAGCACCCTCAACTTGATAGCAACTAATATGATCTGTAGCAGAAACACCATCTACAAGATATGCTCTTGCACCAGAGGTTGCACCGATCAGTACAGAACCTGCTTGAATAGTTACAGCAGATGCTAACTCAAGAACATTAAACATCTGAACATCAAAGATGTTGACGTTGTAAGTGTCATCAGCATTACCGAAAGTAGTGTCATCACCATCAGAGGTATGCTCCATACAAGCAAGTCTTGCAAAACCAATAATTTGACCTGCACCGTTTCCAGGAGTTGAAGAGAAAGTATCTCTTAATTCAATAGTTTGATATGCATTACCAAGAGATGAACCTGTGGAGTTAGGGAAACCATAAACATTATTCACAATAATGTTATTACCCATCTCAAATGGGATAATAGTATTCTGTGATGCTGCAGTATCTCTGGGTTTATCTAAGTCAACATAGGTTGGTGATAGAGTCTTAACTCTATATCCTCTAACATATGCAGTTCCAGGTCCGAACTCAACAGCATACATTCTTTCTGCAGTGGTATTACCCTGAGCAGTTGTAGAACCTGTTTCATATACACCGTTGTTAAAACCATCATCAAGGTTTTCTCTAGCAGTGATTTTAAAATCTTTAACAACATAGTCACCAGACTCTTCAAAAGTTCTGGTTGCCATGGATCTTTCTAGTTCATCATATGCACTTCTATCAACAAGTTTTTCAACTTTACTATTGTTGATTCTTAATAGTTCTAGGAAGTCCTTATCAGCATCGTCTGTGAGTAGTTTCTTAACTAATCTTGTAGAGATTCTAAATCTATGAGAACCAGGAGCAGCATAGTTACTTGTTCCAGCAGCGTTATCATTGAGACTAAGGTCATCCTCTGGAGTAATAATGGATTCTTGAATATCAAGTCCGATACGATAGGAGGGGTTACTTCCATACTGATCTAATAGTAAGTACTGGTATGCTACATCAACGAAGAATCCTCTGATGAAGTAAACACCTTCTTGAATATATGCTACGGAACCTTTCTGTAGTGCAGCAGTAGGTAACAACTGAGCAAATGGCGATCCAACTTCAATCAAAGTTGTACCGAAAGTGATCTCAGTGTCAGTAACTAACTGCTCGTTATTTGAGAATGTTTGTTGTGTATTCTGTGTGCCACCAGATTCGATATACTTAACGTAGAGTGTGATATATCCTTTTGTGGAATCTGAAGCAGAAATACTAAATAATACTTTTGCTTTTACACCAGATGTAAGACCAGAGATGATCTTGCCATTCAACTGAGTACGATAGTTTTCGACATCAGCACCCAAGAATGATTCTTGTAACTGGATAGCTTCGACATTTAGATCATAACCTACTTGACCAGGAATGACCATCGATCCATCTTTAAATAGATGCGATCCGACGTTCTCTACCTGATTCTGCAGAATACTCTGCATGGTAGTAAGTTCTCGTGCTTGGATAGGGAACCCAGGACGAAATAGCACTCGATAAAAGTTCTTACTCTTATCGAAATCGTCGTAGTATGGAGTGACGTTTAGATTGGTGTTTTGTGCCATTAGAACTCGATTACGATTTTGATGTCTTCTACTTGGTCGTTAGCACGACTGATTGATCTCCTATTATCTATGTACACAACCTGACCAGTGTTTGAAGCAACTTCGGGTTTTGCATAACCGTTGTTGAACTTCATACCCAGATCATATTCTGTATTGTTGATAGTTCTAGAAGATGAGTTTGGAACAGCAGGGAAATTGACGTCGGGTTGTCCTGCAGCACCAGAGGTTGCACCACTGATAACGTTAGAACCGTCAAACTCATTCTGTGTACCTGTAACTTCTGGGAAGATACCATCAACTGCGTTCTGATAATACTTCAGAAGTTTAGTTGTGGGATTCCAAGAAATTACTCTACCACGAGCAGTAACGTTGGTTCCACCAACAACTCGTGTTTGTGTAACAATTTCATCAGGAACATAGTTACCTTGGAATGTAGGAGAGAAGATAACTGCTTTAGCAGCAGAGATCGTCAAGTCAGAGATAAGTTCAGATGTACCATATTTAAGTGGGTTTGTAATCAAACCGATACGACGATAGTCGTTATCGACAGGGAAGTCACCCGCACCCTCATCATATGAGAGTTTGGCATTAATCATTACCCTAAAGGCACCGATTTCAGTAACAGCAGTATCACCATGCCCACCAGGAGGAGGCAAGATAACGTCAACCTGTCCACCAGTACCAGTACCGATACCAGTGATATTATCAATACTGATTTTACCGAATGTATATCCAGTACCACCAGATGTAACAGTAGCAGAGATAACTTTACCACCGTCAACAACGATTGAAACACGACCACCAGTTCCGTCACCGTTGATCGCTACGTTGTCGTAAGTACCATTGTTGTAACCAGACCCTGCAGCGTTGATAACAACAGTATCGACTTCACCTGCGACTGCATTGGTTTGAACCGCTGCGTTGGTGAAGACGGGCATGTAGTCGTTTGAGAAAAACTTAAGTACGCTTGCAACTGGAATAGTGTACATATACTTCCAACGATACCCGTCGCCAGTAGTGATGATGCTAGTGCTAGTCCCAGTAGGCTCGACAGTAGAAGGTTTGCCATTTGGATCAGAGGGTGATGTACCATTGTAGATACACTTGTATACTTGATACTGAGAGTTTACAACGTAAAAATCAGAATCATAGAGTTTAGTAGCACCTGAAGCAGCAGTCTTACTTGGGGAATAGTCATGACGATACATGTCATAAGTAAAACCCAATCCACCAGTAGTTTGTTCTGGAGAAACCCAGTCGATTCTACGACAAACTTGAACGGTATCTGAAGCGAGGACACGTTTCATTGATACCATGTCGTCATAAGAACCAGAAAACTCTGAGAAAGAGTCCACTGCCTGAGGCGGTGAGTTCTCATTATCCCAGGGTTGCGGTCTTCCAATAAACAGATACAAACGATCTCTCGTCGTACCTGCTACATCGTCACTTTGAGTCGCGTCGGGACCTTCAAGTGCCTTGATGAACTTTTTCGCAGAAAATATTCTAAACTGATCAGTTAATAGGGCTGCCATTTGCGGATACTATTTGTCCTCTTGTTTATTTATCGTAGTTACGAGCGAACAGTTGTAAGATAATCGATACTCTTAATTCTATAAGAGGCACCGCCATTACCATTAAGAACTTCACCACCTAATACTGCTTGTGCTGCAGCGTTCGCTCCTGTAGTGTCACCACTCGCATTTGAGAATGTGACTGTTGGGTGTAGATTGTAGGTGCCATCTACAGTTTGAGGGATTCCATACCCTCCATTACTGATAGTAATAGATGCAACTTGGTCTGCTGCAGTCGTCATAACTACAGTACCAGTTGCCTGTATATCACCTGTGTTCTCGATTGCTATTGTTGGCACTCCAGTATAGTTAGTTCCAGGATTTGCAATGATAAAGTCAACTATACTGCTATTTTGAGAGAACTCATAAAGTAATCCTGCGATACCGATGTTAACATTTCCAGTATTAAAGGGTATAACATTGTTGACTTGTAAAACTCCAGTTGTAGAATTCCAAGAAACAACAGTTGCTCTAACGCCAGAAATAGCACCAGTTACAACTTCATTAGTCTGGAAGTTTTGTGCATTACCACTTGCAACATCTAATGTGATATTTAGGACAGAAGGGTGTGCTACACCGTCAGCAAGTCCACCTGCCTCAACGACAGTTGCGTACTTGAATGGAATGTCAGCATCCTTAATACTGTCACCAACTTGGAATAGAGTTGTGTTAGTACCACCTTGAGTCTCCTCAATACCATAAAGTGAACTGAATATACCACCATCAAGACTAATTTGATTAGCATAGTCAGTAGAAGTATTCACCAGGTCAGGAATACCATCACCTGCTCCTGCATTCTCATCATCATCTTGGAAGTCTTTATCAGTTAATGTTCCGAGAGGAACTGTAAATGTAGGAATACTATTTCCTACAGAATCAATAACGACGTGTGGTAAAATACCTGCACCAGAAGATGCTGCAACACCTGCATCAAACTGTACAATAGCATCCTCAGTCGAAGGTCTACCACCATCAATAAATGCTAGTTCATCAACTTCAAATGTAACTAGAAGTTCTCTAGTAGCAGCGTCGAAATCATATACTTTTGCAATTTTATTATTAGCATTCTCAACACGACGTATAACTCTATCACCAACGTTGAACTTATAGTTAGAAGTTCCATTAGGTAAGTTCTGAATAGTATCTAATACAACTCTCTGATCGTAGTTGAAGTTTACACCACGAGTTAGACCAGTAAATCTACCTGCAGTTTTACTAGTATATGCAATAGTCTCTTTGTTGACAATGATTTGACCAGATCCAGGATATGCATCTGTTGAGTCAACATATATGTTTGTATCATTTGCAGTAACATCTTTGATAAGACCAGTAAGGTAAATTGCACTAGAGTTAAATGCTTGTCTTGCTCTAGTCTTACGTTTAAGATTTACAAGTTTAGTGAAGATAATATTTGGTACAGAAGTATATCCTTCACCTGGGTCGGTAATATTAATACCTGTAATAGCACCCTGTGATATAGTTGCCTCTGCTTTTGCACCAATACCTCCACCACCAGAAATGAGAACATAAGGTTCTTCTTGATAGAACTCACCTGGATCAACAATATTGACACCTGTAACTTTACCTAAGGTATCAATCGCAGCAGCACCTTGTGCACCTTGTCCACCACCACCTTCAAAGATGAGCGTTGGAGGAGATGCATAACTTCTACCTTGATTGAGTAGAGATAGACCAGTAACAGTTTGAACAGTAGGAGTACCTACTGCACCAGATCCTTCACCACCAAGAATTTTTGCTTTAGCAGGACCAAAGAAGTTATCACCTTTTCTAGTCATCTTGACATAAGCAACAGAACCGTTGCTTGCAAGTACAACATCACCACTTGCTATTGATGGGAATACTGATGGTTGTGCAGGAACGGTATCACCTTCAAATATAGGAGCACCATAATACTGTGGACCGATAGCATATGGATACACAGGATTACCACTACCATCTTCAGTCATGAAGTAAGCATAAGTTCCATTAGGATACTCTGGCGTTACTCCAAACTTACCATTGTATGCATCTAAGGTTCCTACACTAGAATCGTAAATATAATCTGATGTAAGATCTCCTAAAATATAACCATCGTTAACTAGTCTGACTCCATATCCAGATCTGAGGTAACCAAATAAGTATAATACTGTAGGTGCATCTACTGGAACTGTAAATCGTATCTCTCTAGTAGTAGCAAGGTTGAAACCACTGAGGTATTGTGCGTATGTAACGCTCGCTCCATTAATCCAGTACGAGATACCATTGCCAGAATAGAGAACTGAAGTATCACCAATAACAGCAGGATTGCTACTGTGCCAACCATCCGTCTGAGTAGAGAATAGGATATGGTTTGAGTCGTCATTTGTCGAGTCATCTTGATTAAAAATGTAAGTTTTTCCTCTATACAGATTCAGAAATTCTGGTGATGATCCATCAAATGCAAACTCACCGTTAGCAACAGTAACTGCATAAGTCACAGTGCTTGCAGTGTTTACAATAGGTCTAGCACCTTGAAGTTCTGCTGTATTCCTTAAACGGAAACTAGAAGTTTCCCTTGCTACTGCACCAGAAGAATTATATCCCCATGGTCCATAGATCGGGTATCCATCAAAGGACATACCAAGGATTCTAGAGTGACCATCTGCATATCTTGAGTAATCTAACGTTGCTCCACTTCCATAATAACCGTTGATATAATATGTGTTGGGAGTAACTCCTGCTGTCCCAGTTTGTACTGCAGTATCAAGTTGTATATAACCTTCGTCACCTGCATACCCAGACATATATCTGTGATTAGCACAATAGTAATATATTTTCTGCGTCTCATCACCATTCATGATGAACCATGGTTGCAAGCTATTTTCGTAATCTGCAACAACGTTTCCTGATGATCCTGTGCTTGTGTAATATAATGTACCACCATTTAAAGTTCCATCTGCAGTTGTAGAGAACTGCATAGAATGTGGTGCATTACCTTGACTATTTGAACTATCTGACTGATTCCATATAATCAGATTATTCTGATGAACTTTAATATCTTCTGGAGCAAGGTAGTACTGACCTGATGTAAAAGCACCAAACTCACTTGCATGAGTACCAAAGTCAATATAAAACAGACCATTGGTGAAAGTAATAGGATCTGCAGATACTCTAAACTTAAACCCGTTAGAACCTAGGCAAAGATCACCATTAGCAAAACTATCACCAGTAAGAAGTCTTAGATAAATTCTTGTTATAACTCCTAAATTATTTCTAACAATCTTTGCAATCTCTCCACGCCCAGTTCCCGCAATATCATCAACAATTCTACCAACTTCAATAGAACCAAGAGTCTCATCAATCTGATCTATAGGTAGCATTACATTATCAAATTCTACCTTAACATTCCAAATGAATACTCTTAATAAACCCCATTCAAATACACCTTTTCCAATTTTAAACTCATCTACAGTTTTACTGGTATGGTAATAATGAACTCCACTATCATTGATAGTATCATATGCAGTAGTATTTTTTACATAATCATATTTAATTACATCAATGGGGAAGTTTGTAAATGCATTACCTGCTACACCCCAATCGGCAGTATGTAATAGACCACCATTTGCTAATATACCAACTGCTTTATTTTCTTGAAATTCTCTAGTTCCTGGATTTGGAACGTCTTTACCACCACGAAATACAAACTGTTGATTAAAGTTTCTATCTACAACATCAGTAGAACCTCCAGGTTGTCTTTCATTTACATAAACCTGTGAAGGTTTTGGATGATTATCTGATACGATAGTTAATCTATCAGTTTTTGTAGTACCAGTTAATGCAAAAGTTCCCTGTGTTAATGAGTTAGGATGACGTTGCCATATTCTATTGAAATCAAATGAATCTACTACGTTTGGTGTTTCTTGTTCTGGAATGATCTGCAAACGTAAAGGATCATATCCACTTCCTCTTTCTAAAACTCTGACATGAATAATTTGTCCACCAGAACCGATGATCGGATATAATAATGCTGCTACAGTTGGTGTACCACAACCTGTAATTGTTAGGCGAGGGGGATCCGCAGGATCATAACCTGATCCTCCGTTTAAAACTTTTACAGCACGAACACCGAACACCTCATCAAAGATAGGTTCGATCGATGCACCTGTTCCTGGGACAGTTCTTGCCATTTATTATGATACGATGTTAATGGTTCCTTGCATTGCAGCATGGAGTGTACACTGATAATAAAGAGTTGATGGAGCATCAAATGGTACTGTCCAATATAATACTGCAGTTATACTACCAGTCTGTCCTGTTGTATATGGTGTTCCTGATAAACCCTGTGTGGATTGAATCCTAAATGGGTGTCCTCCACCTTCAACGCTATTATCAAATGCATAAGTAAATCCTCTATGCAGATATAGCGTTGGGTCACGGTTTTCTCCTGCAGGAAGTCCAGGTCCGTTGATTAGGAAGTCAGTACTTGAGTTCTCAACTGGTGCACCCACCTCATACCAGATAATAGGACCAGATGTAGGAGTTGGAATCCATTCAGATCCAGACCAGTACAACATATCACCTTGAGTTAGACCTGATGTATTAGTATCAGTCAGAGCAGCAAGTGTTGTTGTTAAAGTTCCAGAGAAGTTCACTGTTACAGTGTCTCCGACGACTGCAGTAGTAATGTTACTACCACCTGCAATAGTTAATGTATCTGTTTGACTATTTGCTGTTGTTGATCCTGTATCACCTGCAACAGAAGCGAACACGTTAATACTACCAATACCTGCAGAGTCATCTCCAGGTAACCATTTAGAATTAGCAGTATTCCACTTAAGAACCTGACCATTAGTAGGAGGTGTGGTGGTTGTATCAATATCGGTTAATAAGTTAACACTAGAATATTCAGTAAGTAACTTTGCTCTTGTATCTCCAACACCACCTGCAGTAATATTAATGTTTACATATGGGTTATCATCACCATTAACCGTGAAATAATAACCAGTATAGGTTGCTGCAGCGGGAGCACTACCTAATGCGTTATATTCGTTCTTATAAGAAATTGAAGTTGGGAAATCAACCGTGCCAGTAGCACCATCGAAAGTAGAAGTAATACCACCTGCAGCAAGAGTAATATCGCCAGTTCCGTTCGTAGCGATTGGGATATTACCGTTTGAAGAGGAGATGATACTATTACCATTTACATCCAACGCTGCAGTCAGGTTGGTGTAATCCGATGGCAAAAATGTGGCACCGTTATATCTTAATACTTGTCCTACAGCAGGGTTAGTGGTATCGACAGTAAGTGTCGTACCATTACCTAACGCTGCATAGATTTCATTGAAGTTGTCATTGACTTTATCGCCACCGACTCGCAGGGTATCCCCTGTGTTGTCATTTGCCGATGTGCCAAGACCAAGAGTTTGCTTAGCCATTACTCGCTACGATTTTTAGTTATTTATGGGGTTTCGGGGTCTACTAACTCTTCACCGTAAGTTGAAAGGTCAGGAGCAACATAATCATCAGGAACAACAGTGTCAACGCTGATGCCTGGATTTTGATATCCAGAACCAGTTGCACTGAGTTCAACACCTGCAACACCAACCAAGGCACGAATGTTTCCCTCGAATCCAGAGATGGAGTCGATTCTTACGGTAGGTCTAGAAGTATATCCAGAACCTCCACCAGTGACTTGAACTGTGTCAATGAATCCAGATGTCAAGAGCGCAGTTGCAGATGCGTTCTGACCGAATACAGATCCAAGATAATCAAATGTGATTAGAGAGTTTGATGATTCAATAACAGCAACTTCTCTATCTGAAGTCTCACCCTGAATGTCAATAAAGTCACCAGGTTCAATCGGTGGTACAACTTCAGCAGCATCAACGTCTGCCTCAGAACCAACGTAAGAGAATGCGACGAAAGTAGATCCGAATCTAGGAATCTCAGAGAAGATGATTCTAGAACCAACAATCTCAAAACCAACTCCAGGTTCTTGGATCACACCGTTGAGCGAACAGATGATGTTGTTCTCAGGTCTGATCACACTAGACTGAACACCATCAGTCAGTGTCAAGGAGTAGAACACGTCATTACGCTTAAGGTTGAAGGACTGTCTCAATGAGTCAAACTCGAATGAGATGTCATCCAACTGTCTAAGTTTACCAATGTAGAATCCAGTGAAGGATGCTCCAAGATCAGGTGCTTCAGTAAACTGAATCTGGTTAGAGAACGCTGTGTATGCGTTTGTAGCACCTGGGGGTTGTAAGATACCATTAACGAAGACTAGGAGATGTCCTGCAGGATCTGGGAGGTATGAGGTACCATTGTTCTGTGACAGATTGAATGTAGTCTGTGTACCATCAAATCCCTTGAAGGATCTCTTGACTCTTGCCTTAAGATCAACTTGAGTGACGATGACAGAACCATATGAATCAGGTCCCTTGATAGCATCTCTAACACCGAATGTTCCTGCGACATCACTTAGATACAGACGCTTGTTAACACCGTCTGGACGTACATCCTGTACGAGAGCAGCACCTGCACCTGCAGTTGTAACGATAGTTGCGATAGAAGCATATCCCACGGGGAATGTTGCTGCTAACCCGTAATCACCAATCTGATCACCCTGAGTAAATGTTCCTTGATACTCAACCATGTAGACGTAGTTATTTGCAATGTCTACATCAGTAATGATACCGTATGTGGCAGAATCTTGAACACCAGATACAACCTTATAAAGTCTGTTACCAACAGTGAAGTTATTAAGTCCACTGATAATATTAATACCAAATCTCTTGTATCCGACAGATGCGATTCTGTCACCAACACCGATGTCCAGACCTGCGTACTTAGAAACCGTAATATACTGTCTGGAAGATGAAGGATAAACAACTGCAGTTGTCTCAAAGTTACCTAAGAGAGATGCAGTATCAACAGTCAACTTACCACCAGTATTATCAGTAATTGCTGCTTCTGTCTTCAAGAATGAAGTAGGTTGTGCAGTAGCACCAGAGGTATAACCTTTGAATGGAATGTCAGCAACAAAGTCACCCTTCAGATTAATGATATGAACACGAGTTTCAATAGCACTGATTTGAGCAGTTGTAGAGTTAGTTGCACCAACAACGTTATCTGTAATTGCCCAAGGACCTGCTGTAATCTTAACATCAAGATACTTGAAGTTAGCATCCTCATGGAACCCGTAAACAACACCCGTGATCGAAGGTGCACCTTGCTTGGCAACAACTTCATTCATAGTGAAAGGACCATCAGTGATATCACCATCAATTCTAAATCTGGAGTAGACCTGTGCAACTAGACCCTCGTTGAGAGTGACAGATTCAACTTCACAATATGCGTTGCTAAGTAAACCGTATACAAAGTCAGCAGGATTGAGTCCACCGTTGACACCAACAGGAACAACTGCATTTCCGTATGCTTTTGTAGGAATAGCGATTCCATTATAAGTTGTAATACCGATGTAAGAAGTATCGTTACTTAACTGATTAGTGATGATTCTAAGGTTAGTTCTGAGCATCGCAGAAACAGATGCCTTAGTATAGTTTGCAGCATCAGTAGAACTGTAGAAGGAATAGAATCCTGCAGAAGTAGAGGGAGATGTCAAACTATTATCAAGAGTAGCAATCATGTATTGCTGTAGCAATTCAAGAATGTAGTTTTTAGTATTAAACTCAGTATCAGAGAAGAATGTTTTACCACTTTGTGCTTGATAAGGATCAAGTGCACCCTTAGTAAGTTTTGCACCCCAAACAAGAATACCAGTTGAAGCATCGCCAGTCCAAACAGTAGCACCACTGCCACTCTTGATGATAAACTTAGATCTTAGAGTATTGAAACCGAAGGAGAATGTACATGTGATGTAACATCTGTACCAACCATTTCCAAGAGGGATAGCACCGAATGCATCGGCAGTAATACCACCCTGAGGAGTAAATACTGTTCCAGTTGTACCATTTGTAAGGTTAAGATCGAAGAATGCATTCTGTTCACCTGCACCACCTGGATCAAGTTGTAGTTGGAATCTGATTGATTGTGAACCAGATTCTTTAACGAATCCAGAGAAGGTAAACTGCTGTGTTGCAGAAGTTCCAGGAGAACCAGTATCAAACGATTCGTTAGTAGTATCGAAAGTAACTGTGCCAGAGTCAAAGGTTTCAAATGCTGTTAAGTTATAATCTCTGTTAATTTCATGCTGTCCGTTTTGACCA